>Ga0210064_1000158_pt1 | contig 32322 bp, 29 predicted proteins | sample Muzzi_CordC_D2_FD_185531 | JGI IMG/M metagenome (GOLD analysis project Ga0210064, IMG submission 185531) | Wetland microbial communities from San Francisco Bay, California, USA, that impact long-term carbon sequestration - Muzzi_CordC_D2 (SPAdes) | ecosystem: Environmental > Aquatic > Marine >... | reverse complement strand
CCGGGACCACGGTTCTGCTTGTGGAACAGAATGCACGGGCTGCCCTCAAAGTGGCCCATCACTCTTATGTGCTTGAAAGAGGCGAAATCGTAATGGAAGGTCTGGCAGGTGAATTGCTGGACAATCCTAAGGTTAAGGAGGTGTATCTTGGCGGCTGAATATCTTGTGTTAAAGCACTGTAAACATTGCCGCTTCAGGTATAATTAAATCGTGAACAGTGAATAGTAAACAGTAAACAGAAAATAGAAAATAGAAAAAAACAGCAAAGATGGACAACAACCAAAAAGATTCCGTGCTTAAAAACAAACCGGTTATTCAGCTCATCTATGGTATTGCGCTGACCCTTGCGGGCATCGGCGTAATTTACAGAATACCCCAGGTCATGCCCAGAGTCGAACAGATACAACAGTTTTCTTCGGTGATCGGCTTTATTCGTTTTAGTTTCTATCTTATGGGTGTTCTTCTGATCGGCGGCGGATTGAAGAAGATATTGGGCAATTACAAAAAATTATAATTCCTGCATAAAAATTAATGAACTTGTAAAAAGTCAAAATTGAGACGGCAAAGTAAAAAGTTTAAGTTCCAGGCGTCGCGAATTTTGAGGAATGAGGCGTACTATTGTACGCCGCAGTGAACACGAAATGAAGCGCAACGCAGAAATTGGATTTTTTACTTTGCCGTCATTTATTGAATCAATCTCTTCTTCATCTTCTTCAGCGCAAGGCTCGTAAAGAAAAGAAAAAATACGATCAGATACACGATACTGATGACAGGCGCAGTTTCGTTGGTTCCGATACTGAACCGTCTGGCCAATTCAGCCAGGTGATAGAGAGGGAAGGCCAGCGCAGCAGGTTGTGCCCAGGCCGGTAAATTGGAAACCGGAAAAAATGTTCCGCTGAACAAAAACATCGGCGTAATGAAGAGAAATATGGGAAGATTGAACATGTCGATGGTCGGTGTGATTCCTGTGAAGAACATGCCGATGGCCCCGAAAGCCAGACCCCCGAAAAACGCAAGTGGAATCAGCAACAGTCCCAAAGGAAACTGAATAAATCCCAGCAGGCCGAGCACCATTAACATGATGGTTGCAGCACCTGTGGCTTTGGTTGCGCTCCAGACAATTTCAGCGATGATGATTTCTTCCAAAGACAATGGTGTCGCCAGCATGCCGTCAAAGGTCTTTTGATAATACATTCGAACAAATGATGCGTAGGTGGTTTCAAAAAATGCATTCCACATCACAGCAGTGGCGATCAGGGCCGGTGCGATAAACGCCGTGTAAGAAAACTCGGCCCCTCCGTAACGCACATTGTCGATTAAACCGCTGAATCCCAAGCCGAAAGCCAGAATGTAAAACAGCGGTTCCAACAGCGGTGTTAGAAAGTTCACCTTCCAGATCTTTTTGTATACCACAAGGTTTCTTTCCCAGACCCTCATAAATCGCCATGAAAATGCTTTAGGATCGATCATTCTCGAAGCTCCCTTCCGGTCAAACGCAAAAAAACATCTTCCAGCGTGCTGTTGCGATAAATGCACTTTTCGTTGCAAAACCGTTCCCGAATCGTATGGTTCAGATCCTTTTCTTCTGTTTCATACAATATCAGGCGCCGGCCAAGATCGTCGTACCCGATGTCATTTTCTTTGACATATTCAATCAGTGTCTGGTCCGGTCCCTCGATTTCGATGATATTGCTGCCGGCATGTTGCTCGATCAGCGCTTCCGGGCTTCCGTCCACCAGAATTTTACCGTGATCAACAATCACCAGTCGATCGCAGAGGCGGGAGGCTTCTTCCATGTTATGGGTGGTGATGACGACGGTAAGACCGATCTTCTTAAGATCCTCAAGCTTTTCCCAGACCTGATGCCGGGATTGAGGATCAAGTCCGGTGGTCGGCTCATCCAGAATCAACAGTTCCGGCCGGTTGACCAGCGATCTGGCCAGAATCAGCCGGCGTGCCATTCCGCCGGAAAGTTCCATGACTTTGGCATTTTTTTTATGGCTCAGTGCGAAAAAATCGAGAAGTTCTTTGGTCCGTTCACCGGCTTCTTTTTTAGGGATAGAAAAGTATCCGGCAAATACATGCAGGTTCTGTTCGACACTCAAATCCGGATCCAGGGTGTTGTCCTGCTGGCAGACGCCGATTCTGGCTTTAATCCTGCGAAAGTCGGTTTTGATATCCATACCGAAGATTCGCAGTTTGCCGCGTGTAGGGGGTGAAAATCCGTAAAGCATGCGAATGGTTGTGGTTTTGCCGGCGCCGTTAGGTCCTAAAAGACCGAAAAACTCACCCCGATCCACAGAAAATGAAATGTCGTTCACGGCTGTAAATCCGTTGAATTGCTTTACCAGGTTTTGAATGTCTATGATTTTGTCCACTTTTAAAATTTGAAACGCTCAGTTTAGATATTGGCTGCTTTGAGAATTATCCTGCAGTCGGCCACAGTCGCCCCTTTCCCTTGTTCGTGGATCATCAACGGATTGATGTCCATCTCACTGATTTCCGGATGATTCATGACCATATCAGACAAGCTTGCCAGTGCTTTTTCAATTACTTCGAGATCTGCCTTGGGCCTGCCCCTAAACCCGTCAAAAAGTTTGAATCCCTTAATTTCATGGATCATGCGCCGGGCTTCATTCCTGCCGATGGGGGCCAGGCGAAAGACCACATCCTCAAAAGCTTCGACATAGATGCCCCCTAAACCAAACATGAGCAGCGGACCAAATACAGGATAACGATTCATGCCCAGAATGGTTTCAGTGCCCGGCAGAGCCATTTTTTGAATCAGTACGCCGTCAATGACCGCGCCCGGGTCATATTCAGAGGCGCTGTCAACGATTTGGTTGAACGCTCTTTTAACTTCTTCTTGATTTTTCAATCCCACGATTACACCGCCGGCATCTGATTTATGAAGAATCTGCTGTGATACAATTTTCATCACCACCGGAAACGTCATATCCGTGGCAATGGCAGCAGCCTCTAAGTTGTCTTTGGCCAGCGTTGTGGGCAATACATGAAATCCATAGCACTTGAGCAGTTCTGTTCCGTCCAATTCTCCCAAATAGGTTTTTCCTGCTGCAAGACTTGAATGAATAACGGTTTCAGCCTGATTGCGATGGTGCTGAAATGTATACTGGGGAAGAATCTCCCGGTTCAGCCATTGAGAATATTCGTAAAGCGCGCCAAAGGCCCTGGCAGCATCTTCCGGAAAATTAAACACAGGATACCCGTGTTCCTGTAAATACTTTATCCCTGGAGAGACATCAATGATTCCCATAAAACAGCAGAGAATCGGCTTGGTGGATCCCCTGGCAACCCGTACGATGGCTTCCGCAGTCGCCAGGGCATTGGTCATGGATTGAGGGGTTAAGATCACCAGAGCGCCGTCCACATCTTCGTCCTGAATAACCGCAGCCAGAGCGTTTTCATACCGGTCATAGGATGCATCACCGATTACGTCCACAGGATTGTTAAGGTTGGCGGTCTCGGGCAGATGACGTGTCAGCGACTCAATGGTTTTGGTATTAAATCGGGCAAGTTTTAAACCGGAAGAGACGGTCATGTCCGTGGCCACGATACCCGGGCCGCCGGCATTGGTAATGATGGCCACCCGATTGCCCCGGGGCATTTTCCTTTTCAGTTTGCCCAGAGCGCTTTCTTCTTTATAGGCAAAGGCTTCGGCAAAATCAAAAAGCTCATGAATGGATTGCGCACGAATGATACCTGTCTGTTTGAAAATGGCATCATATACCGCCTCTGATCCGGCAAGGGCTCCGGTATGTGACGCGGCCGCTTTGGCACCGGCTTTGGTTCTGCCCGATTTGATCACCAGTATCGGCGTGCGCCGATATCCGGATGTGATGGCTTTTGCGGTTGCAATAAAATCGGGCCCTCTGCGCAGTTCTTCCAGGTAGATCATGATAACTTCTGTGTTGGGATCTTCGTGCAGGTAGTGCAAAAGGTCCAGTTCATCTACATCCGCCTTGTTGCCGATGGAGATAAACTTGGAAAAACCGAAATTCCGGTCAGCGGCAAAATCGAGCACTGCGGTGCACAACGCGCCGCTCTGGGAAATAAATGAAATTTTGCCCGGTGCCGGCATGCGGGCCGAGAAACTGGCATTTAATCGTATTCCAGGCAACGGATTGATGACTCCCAGGCAGTTCGGCCCCACCATTCTGATCCCGGCCTGTTTACAGATTAAGACGATGCGATCCTCCAATTCAGCGCCTTCGCCGCCGACTTCGCGAAACCCTGCTGAAACAATTACGATGCCTTTCACCCCTATGTCTGCGGCCTCTTGGACAGCTTTAAGGGCCAAACGTGGGGGCAGAATAATCATGGCAAGGTCGATCTCATCGGGGATTTCTTTTATTGTCGGGTAGGCGTGAACGCATAAAACCGATCTGGCCTTTGGATTGACCGGATAAAGGGTTCCCGAATAACCACATAGAAGGATATTGGCAAATATATCATGACCGACCTTCCCGGGTGTGGTGGAAGCGCCGACAACGGCCACCGATTTCGGCGAGAAGATAGCATCTAATTCGTGCATGGTATTGTTCTCCCTATTAAGTGCCTGAACGAAGACGGTCTTTTTCGCCAATATCTGCGCTTACCCTGTGAAATGCGCAGCCTATTTCTCTGAGGTTAGACTCAAATTTTAATCCTCGAAGTACTACCAGTATTACTGTGGTTAAAATTTTCGCCTTCCTTGATCTTAACGAAAAATCATAGTTTTAGTTCGGGCGCTTTTTATTGAATAATAAAGGATGGTGATTTTGGTGTCAAATTGAATCGCGATTCTTTATTGAAATTATTCAAAAGAAAGCGTAGAATAATATTCCACATAGTGGATACTCCCTTAAATTCCCGAATGAAATATCCCTCCATGAGCTCCTTTAAAATGTAATTTAAGGTACAATTAAAGTTTTTTTTCTAATCTACCGATATAACCTAAGATAAGATCTCGATAAAAAATAGCCTGAATATCTCAACAGCTTGATTGGTTCCTTAAGGTATATTTTTCATGAGAAATTCTGGCTGGAATTCAATTTGCAAATGGACTGTCCGTGGGGAACAAATGGAACCTATGACGAGCGAACGCCGGATCCTGATTGTTGATGATAGTGCCGTATTCCGAATGAGCATGAAAAAAATACTGGCGTCCATGAATGCTGAAATCATTTTCGCCCAAGACGGACAAGAGGGCCTTGATCTGGCATTACAAGAAAAATTCGATATTGTCGTCAGCGATATCGACATGCCAAAAATCAACGGCATTGAATTGTGCCGCAGTCTTAAAAATACCGCGGCCACCCAAGGGACCCCTGTGGTTATGGTGAGTACCTTTGATTCTGAAAGCGATGTGGACAAGGGGTTCCAAGCTGGGGCGTCAGCATATCTGTCAAAGTATGAAATAAAGGACCGTTTACTTGAAACTGTGGAAAGCGTCTTGTCAAAAGCCAAATTTAAGAGCAACCGCCTGGTTATGGTGGTGGACGATTCCAAGGTTGTACTTCAGATTGTTGAAAAAGGTTTGGCAGAAGCCGGTTTTAGAGTAATCACTGCCGAAAACGGTCAAAAAGCCTTGAACCTGCTGGATACCATACAGCCGGATCTGATACTGACCGACATCGAGATGCCCGATGTCAACGGCTTTGAATTTTGCGGAAAGGTTCACTCGAATCCTGAATTGTCGACGGTACCGATCGTTGCAATGAGTTCTAAAACCGACCGCGGTTTTATGAAGCGGATGCTGCAAAATGGTGCTTCGGCTTATCTTTGCAAGCCGTTCAATATCGATGAACTGGTTATCCTCGTTGACAAGATGCTGTCTGATCAGTTTCACATGTTGCTAATAGAAAGAGAGCGTCTGGATTCCGAACGGAATCTGATGATTGCAAGCATTACCAGCCTTATCACCGCCCTTGAGGCCCGCGACAATTATACCAGAGGGCATTCTGAGGCGGTCGGCAGAATAGTCTCCGGAATGCTGAGCCTCAGCGGAGGCAGCCCGAAGGAAATCGAAACCGTTACCATCGGCGGAAGACTGCATGATATCGGTAAGATTGGCGTACGAGATGAAATCCTTCTTAAACCCGGAAAGTTGACAGAAGAAGAGTTCGCTCACATCAAAAAACACCCGGTCATCGGTGCCAATATTATAAAGTCAATTCCAAGTTTTTCAGATGTCATCCCAATCGTCTTGTCTCACCACGAGCGTCTTGACGGCAAAGGATACCCTCAGGGCCTTAAAGGCGATAATATCCATTTATGGGCGCGGATGACTGCCGTTGCCGACACCTATCATTCTTTGACGAGTAACAGGCCCTACCGCAAAGGAATGGCCCAAGGAAAAGCACTCCAAATTATCGAAGATGCCACCGGCACCCAACTTTGCCCGGACTGTGTTGGGCTATTTTTCAAATGGGTTGCTCAAAAGGAAAAATAAAAAAAATCTTCCCGGCCTGTAATGTTCTAAAGGTTCAAACTTTACGGCCTCCTTTCGCATGCACAATAAACTGTGCAAGGATGCACAATTTATTGTGCAAATTTCGATGCTATTTTCTTTCATGAATCCCTCAAATCTTATTTTTTTTGAACCAGAAAAAAATAATAGTACTTTCCAAAATCTTCCGGAACACCTGTATATCAAACATTTACGAAAATCTAAGAAACGATAAATACCTCTTAAATACCGCCTTGTTAAAGAGATATTTATTTTGGCACGAACGTTGCTGATAGTGAGAATACGATTTAAAGATCATCAACATTCAGACAAGGTGAGTAAAAATGTTAAATAGAGCGACGATAATTAACACCAAACCGTCAAACAACCGGGAACTAAAGTCCGAGATTGATTACCGGAAAGATCTCCAGGATATTTGCAACAAAATACATGCTGCTGCTAATCTTGACGAGATCCTGGTGGATCTAAAGGATGAAATCACCCGGCTTTTTGAAGCCGAAAGATTGACCGTTTATGTGGTGGACGGGAAAAAGCGAGAACTGGTATCACGGTTTAAATCCGGAAATGAAATTGAAGAAATCCGCATTTCCATGTCAAATAACAGTATATCCGGGTGCTCGGCCTTTAAGAAAAAACTCATCAACATTAAGAATGTATATGATGACTCAGAGTTGGCCTCCATCGATCCGGAGCTTAAATTTGATAAACGCTGGGATAAGAAGATGGGCTTTTGGACACAACAGATTTTAGCGGTTCCGATTATTTTTAAAAAGTTTCTTCTTGGTGTCATTCAATTGATTAATCGAAAGGGTGGTGGTTCATTTACTCGGCTTGATGAGCAATCTGCAACTGAAATGGCCAATATTCTTGGAATTGCGTTATATAATCAGAAACGGATGGCCAAGGCAAGACCGAACAAGTTCGATTATTTTGTTCACAACCATATATTAACCCAAAGAGAACTGGACAAGGCCATTGCCGACGCCAGGGCAGGTAAAGCTTCCGTGGAAACGGTGTTAATGTCTGATTTTAAGATTCCCAAAAAGGAAATTGGAAAATCTCTTAGCCAATTTCATAAGGTTCCATTTGTAGAATATGACCCGGATCTACCGATACCGGTTAGGCTTCTAACCAACATCAAAGTACCATTCATGCGCAACAATGTCTGGGTTCCTCTGAAAATAGAAGACGGGAATATTGTTATTGCAATAGATGACCCCGGCGATCTTCAAAAAATTGGTGAAATTAAGACACTATTTTCAAACAAAACTCTTTTATTCAATGTGGCGCTAAAACAGGATATCCTTGCTTTTATTCATCGTTTTACCCGAAAAGAAAGAAACCTGGCTTCCAGGTCGCAGATCTTGTCTGAGCTTAAAACCAGGGAAGTAGAGATAGAAGATGAAGAATCCGTCCTTTATGAGAAAGACAGTGCTATCGTACAGTTTGTGAACAAAATTATTATCGATGCTTACAAACAAAAGGCTTCTGATATTCATATAGAACCCTATCCGGGAAAGATGAATACGCGGATTCGGATACGGGTCGACGGTGCTTGCAGGTTGTTTGAGAGCATTCCTTATTCTCTTCGAGATAAAATTGTTTCCCGAATTAAGATCATGGCGGATCTTGATATTGTGGAACGCCGCAAGCCTCAGGATGGTAAGATAATATTTAAAAAATATGGTGGTCCCGATATTGAACTCAGAGTGGCAACGGTGCCAACCCAGGGGAAAGTGGAGGATGTTGTTTTGCGAATACTCGATGCCGGTGAGCCGCTCCCTTTGGGAAAGATAGGCTTTTCAAAAAGCAATTACACTAACTTCCTCAGCGCCATAACACAACCCCATGGCCTTGTTTTTGTATGCGGCCCAACCGGTTCAGGAAAAACAACCACGCTTCATTCGGCCATGGCATATATCAATACCACAGACACCAAGATCTGGACCGCTGAGGATCCTGTGGAAATCAGTCAGAGAGGATTGAGGCAGGTACAGGTGAAGCCTAAAATCGGATTCAACTTTGCTTCTGCAATGCGGGCCTTTTTAAGATGTGACCCCGATGTGATCATGCTGGGTGAGATGCGGGACAAAGAAACCGCATCCATCGGCATCGAGGCATCTCTGACAGGCCACCTCGTACTATCCACGCTTCACACAAACAGTGCTCCTGAAAGCATAACAAGGCTTCTTGACATGGGAATGGATCCATTTAACTTTTCAGATGCGATTCTGTGCATTCTCGCCCAGCGGCTGGTCCGCACCACCTGTATCCATTGCAGGGAACCCTATCATCTATCAAAAGAAACTTATGAGGACCTGGTTCGTGAATATGGTTCTTCTGATCGGTTTGATGAGCACATAGGTATTCCTTATACCGAAGATTTATATCTCAACAGGCCCAGCGGATGTAAAAGATGCTACAATACAGGGTATGCCGGCAGGATGGCGCTTCACGAATTGTTGTTGGGAACTGATAAAATGAAAAAACTGATACAAAACAGTTCACCGGTGGAAGTCATCCGAAATCAGGCAATAAAAGATGGCATGAAAACGTTGAAGCAGGACGGCATTGCCAAAATTTTCAATGGATATTTTGACCTGATACAAGTCAGGAAAGTATGTATGAAATAAGGGCTTCGCCCAATTGGAATAATGTAATAATGGAGTAATTGAATGATGGGTTTGAAGGATTTTCTAACAATTTAAATAGATTGTTTCCGCTCTTATTTCCAATATTCCAGCATTCCATTCTTCCATACAAGCGGCATGAACGAAATGCTGTTAAAAGACTTTTTATTTCGATAAGATGTAGAAATTAAAAGGCGGTTACTCGTCCAGTCGGTTAACCTTTCGACAACTTGGTGGCAATTTCGTAAATATTGCCATAAGCCTGGCTTGACTGGTCCAGATTGATTAAAGGGACCATATTGGAAACCATTGTATGGATATGCTTGTCATGGGAGACGCAGCCCAAATTCGTGGATGGAATGGTCAGGTATTTTTCAGCAACGATCTGAACAATACGACCCGCATTTTCTTCTTTTTCATTTTTAACCATATTGGTAACTACCCCCAGGTGGATATCTCCGATTTCTTTTTTTAGATCCTCAATGATGTTCGTTTCGTCTGACTCCTCAATGAACTGAAAAAGTTCTTTGACGGTGCGGATTTTTAGAATATTTTTAGGGTCCATGGCAATTTTAATCAGAGCCTGGAGAGACGGATTTTTGCTGGAAAGTCTGCTTAATTTTCGGTAGACTGCATTGCGAACAAATATGTATGCATTCTGAATCGATGTTGGTTCAGGGGTAAGGACGATAATTTTTCTGTGGGCGATGAGAAAGAAATCCAGAACGTTAAAGGAAGTTCCAGCGCCAAGATCGAGCACAACATAATCGGCATCCAGCCTTGAGAGGTGGGTCATGAGTTTGATTTTTTGGCTGAAATGGGGGTTTGCCAGGGAAAGAACATCACTGGCCCCGCTGATGAGGTGAAGGTTCTTTTCGCTGGTATCAATACAAATATCTGCTAATTCATTGAATTTTCTTGTAATAAAATCATTTAGCGTCCTGTCGGGGCTTTTAATTCCGAGAAGGGTGTGGAGATTGGCGCCGCCCAGATCGACATCCATTAAAACAGTCCGATGGCCCATTCTGGCCAGCCAAAATGCCGTAATCGTACTAAAGACACTCTTTCCGGCACCACCCTTTCCCCCACCGATAGCCAATATCTTGGGTGTTGATTTATTTTCCGTGTTTAGTTCCTCTTTCACTTGGCACCTTATTTTTTAAACATTGGTAAGACCCTAATTAGTGTCCATCCATAAATGGCCATTTTTGTCCTGATCGGCGTTCTCCGCGGGTTTCCGGCTGCGGCGTACAGACGTACGCCTCACCGCAAACCCTTGTGCGGCCTTGATCAGAACAAAAATTGCTCATTTCTGAATTGGACACCCATTGTGTTCATTTTGGATTCATGGATGGACCCTAATTAATCGTAAACAAAATTGGAAGATACTTTTTTCAGCAGTTGGAACTACTTTTCCATCAGCGAATCCCATAAGCTCCAGATCAGATTTTGTTCTGCTTCGGATCCAAAGCAGTAGCCGTTCAATATTCCGCGGTCAACCGGGTTTATCTCTTTAAATTGAATACCGACGATGGCTGTTTTTTTACCCTCCACAGGAATTTCTTTGCCCCAGACAATGATGCCCAGGATATTGAGACTGATAGATTCGATGGGTAAACTCATTTGAACCTTAACATTTTTACCGGTTAAATCGCTTATATTGCCGATTTGATATTTCGCCCCCAAGACAACACAGGTTCCGCCCAGAGAAATATCGTCTGTAAAACCGGATAGATTTAAAGGCGGTTTCCCGCTTTCTTCTTGAAAAATTTTCAGATTGACCTGCATGGGCAATTGATGCCGGGTTGCCTTTCTAAACGTTTTTGAATGCATTTCGCGGTTAGCATCAAAACGAAGTATACACAGGTTTCGCATGAGAAGATTAAGGTTCGGATGTTCTGTGCAAAGTGCAGTAAGTTTTAATTTGGAGATTTTCAACAGTTCAACGCGGGTGATGGATTCAATATCTGATTCAGATAATTTGTCCTCATCAAACGGATAAATCTCGCCGAAAATGTCGCTTCCTATCAGATTTGTCTTAGATTTTTTTGTCACTTTTTCATCGGCTTCAAGGCGATGGTAACTGGTCTTTTCCAATGCACCGGATATGACAAAGCACAACTCGTTTTCTTCATCTCCAAATTTTCTCAGCATGGTATTGGCAGGATAATTATGAGGAACAATCTTGGCCATTAAAGCGATCATTTCCTCATAGGCCAGTTTGGTGAAGAACTTCTGCACCTCTATGTTTTGCGGATTACATTCACAAAGGTCTGAATGGAGGGCCAATCCTTCTTCTTTGGAGGGCTTGATGATTCGCCACTCGAAGATTTTACATGTTATTGCCTGCAATGGCATGCCCGCGTCTATAAAAAGTTTGGCTGACGTTTTGTATTCTTCGGCGGCATTTATTGATTTATCTTCTAATAGCCTGTCAGCAAAGACTCTATGGAGTCGAGGGTTTTTTGGAAAGGCTTTGAGCAGGTCTTCGAATTCTTCAACAGAATCGATGGTAATAGAGCCATCGATGATGCGGCTGACAACACTGTCCTGTCTTTCAATCCGGTCGTTCATTACTCTCTTTCCTGTTAATGCTTAACACCTAAAAACTGCATGAAAATTTTTCACCCTTCGAAATCACCGCTTTCACCGCACTTGCCGTGTAGCAGGGCGTTCGCGGTAGTTCACTAGAGCTTCACGCCTTGCGCCTTTCGTAGTGAAACGAAGATCCCGCTATCGGGGGCAACTGCAGTGAAATCGGTGATTGCAGATTTTAGGGGATAGAAAGTCCTATTTTTCGGTTAAAACTTTTTGCCCTTTAAGCAGTTCTATAACTGCGTCGATACGCTGGTTCATAATCCTGTTTTTTTGATCCGAAAGGCGTAAAATACCGTATAATAATTTTAATTTCGTATCGAATTTCAGCAAAATATCGCCATAATGAGCAAGATTTTCACCTATTGACAAGATTTGCCTTTGTTCATCTTCGGAAGCCAGCGTTTCCGGTGCGGCAGACTGCTTTTTTCTGAACGCCTTTATCATTTCTTCAAGATCATCTTTTTCAGCGTCCGAAAGACCGACGGTTATTTCTTCCAGGACTTTTTCGGTCATGTCATCCTCTAAATTCAAGATTCATCATATTCTTTAAACGCGCTTTTTAATTGAGCGTCTATGGTCTCGATACTTTCATCAGACGTTTTTATAAACTCCATAATTTCAAAAAGTTGGGCAAAGTCAATTGCGTGTCTTTTCTTCAATAGCATGAATATCATCAATACAACAATTACACTTGTGGTGACGTTCAATACAGCCAGCAGATATATCTGTGTCATGGCGCTTCCATTAGCTGAAGAGGGTGATTCAATGTGTGTCTCGGGCATTGGATTTGACACGTTGTTGGAAAAGACTTTTTCAGGTGGTTGCGTGTCTTTCATGCTAGATTTTTCCGCGCCCGAGGGTGTTATGGCTGGGTTGACGTCCTTTTTCTCCAAAACTTTTTGAGGAGCGTTTTTCAGCTCTTTTTCTTCGGGTGTTGTTGACGTTTCAGCCAAAGGTTTTTCACGCAAAAATTCCTTTTGTTCGGATTTTTCAGGCGGTGAAAACACTTGGTATGCATCAATAACGATGCGGTCGGGACCGGAAAGAGGAAATGCCTTGAGAATGAAATAAGGAAAAGATAGCCGGACATTGGCTATCAAATTAGATTTTTGTCGATTAAGTTCAATGGAGTGAACAAGTTGTATGGGGCCTGTCTTGAATAATGTGAGACGCGGAAGGGTTGTAGAACTGTCAAGAAAAATCACGGAAAAATTTCCCTTTCCTTTAATCTCGGGGCTTTCGAATAAAACGTTATCTTGAAATTCGAAGACAACACGGGTGAATTTTTCATGCTTACCGGTTCTCACGTCTTTTAAATTGGCGGCCTGAGCCCATCCAGGTTGGAATAGCGTGAAAACAATTGCAACCACTGTCATTATTTTTAATTTTATTTGTATTCTCATGAAAGTTCTGAACTTTTATTCCCAACTATATTGTATAATTCAGATTTAATTTCATATAATTATAGATTATTGTGGCTGTTCTGTCAAATTAAATAAAGATATTTGAGGATCATTACAAAAAACTTAAAGCAAGACACTTTTTTTCATGGCGAGTTTAAATTTCAGCAGTTGTTTTTTGTAGTAGTCTCGATTTTTTGTTGTTATCTCAAAGGCCCGACGCTCTACGTTAACGGCCTGCTCAAACAGACCGTTAACGTAGTAACTCTCTGCGAGCGTGTCGAGAATATGGGGAGATTCTTCCAGTTGAACAGCCTTTTTGGCAAGTTCCAGCGCTTTTTTAGGATTACGAAAGCTTTCGATGTCACACGTTGCATAAAGCCATGCAAGGTTGTTTAACGCATGGGGATTATAAAGATTGATCCTGAGCGATTGTTCGTAAGCCTTGATTGTTTCAGGATAGTTATGGTTGCTGTAGTAAACGTCGCCCAGCGTGCTGTAAAGCAATGGATTGTCCGGGGTCTTTTCAAGCTCTCTTTGAATGACCTTTAGAAAAAAATGTTTGTTGAGCTTCTTGCTGGTTTCGCCAAAATTTAGATTGTATCCCACACCACACAACAGAAATATTCCTGCCAGATAAACGGCAATACTTTTCTTTATTTTGCTGTCATGGCGTGTAATCCATATCTTGTCCGACTCGCATTTTTTTAAATATTCGATCCGTTTTGTAATACTGAAATGATGCCAGTTGGGTCTATCCGGGTGTTCTCCGCTGGTTGCAGCAATTTTTTCAAATGTCGAAATCAGCGGTTTGGCAGTATCGAAAAGGGCGTAAACATACGTATCTGCCTGACGCTCGAAATTACGCATAAAATATCCGAAAATAAAGCGAAAATAGATCAGAAAAACGATGATAATGACCAAACTGAAAATCGATGTGGTTACTGTAGTTTGATCAAGGCCGGTGCTGGTTATAATCTTGTAGATGGTTTCCGAGAAGACAATCGAATAAATCAGCAGGTTAAAGGTGGCGTATGAGATGATCATATAGCCGACAAAAAATAACAGATAAAAGAGAAGATGCTTTTTTTTTACGTGACCAATTTCGTGGGCAATGACCGAATCAATCTCTTCGGGTTCAAGCATTTGAAGAAGACCCTGAGTGACAAGAATGTAGCGGAATTTCTTAACCAACCCCATCACGGCGGCGGTGATCATTTTCCCGCCGAAAATAGGCCAGTAAAGAATGTTGGCATATTCCAATCCGGCTTTTCTGCAGAGTTCTTCAATCCGACTTCTATAGTATCCGATTTCAAGAGGCTTGCATCTCCAGAATTTCTGAATTATCACCGGACCTACTATTGCAATGGCAAACAGAAAAACTAAAAAATAAGTTATTTCTCCGCCGGTGGTGGAGAGAAAACGTTTCGGAAGGTCAAATGGCAGCGCGTTAATGATATCTGCTATTCCTGATAGCAGAAGCCAGGGTAAAAGTATCGGAACCGAGAATGAAATCTGAGACAGAATGTAAGTTTTTCTCTGCAGATCCGAGGGGTAAAGACGTCGGTAAGGATTGTAGGCACATGCCCATACGATTGCCAGATAACCTGTAAAGAGCATGAGAAACAGTAACGCCTGAAACGTGGGAATGATGTTTAAAAAGGGTATGTCTGTCAGAAAGGATGAAAGATTTAGGCCATAAATATCAATTGAAAAGAGTAAGATCGCCAATATGGATTGGCGGGTTAACGTAGACCTGAATTTGTGGTCGCGATGAAATGGACGTTGCTTTAGAATCTGTTTCTCAACCCTGTGAAACTGCATCCAGGTGATTGCTGAAAAAATAACAATCAGACATACAAAAAGAAATAGCGATTCAATAGCCGTAAAGTTTGGATTCTCTGTAGGCCGGTACGTGCTGTATATGAGAAGCACGACAATATAATATATAAAATTGCCAAACATAAGTTATAGATGGTTCGATATCATTTCAGCCTTGTGTATCAACAAGGGTGATGTATCATTTTTATTCCTTGTAATATCGCTCTTTTTCACTATAGATGCAACCGCAGTATTGTTGGCGGTACATCCCCAGGCGTTTTGACGTTTCGACACCCTCCTTCCAACCGATCCGAAAATCGTTGTAATAGAACGCTATCCCAACAGATTTACCCACAGCTTCACCAATGGATTTGATCTCATCATGTTTCTGGAATTTGCTGTATAAGAGTGTGGTGCTAAAACAGTCAAACTTTCCGCGTTTTGCCATCAGGGCAGTGGATCTAAGTCGCTCATGATAGCAAAAAGCGCAGCGATTCGTCTCCCTGAATGCCACATTTCGAATAAAACCTTCCATATCATAACCCTCCTGGTAAATGACGTTGAGATCCATGGAGGTTGCATAAGACGCTAAGGTTTCCTGCCTTTTGATGCACTCCGTGTAAGGATGGATGTTGTTTCGGTAGAAAAAACCCATAATATTGAATCCTTCATCTCGAAGAATTCTTGCCGGGTATATGCTGCATGGTGCGCAACAGATGTGAAGAAGGATCTTCATCTTCTTTCTCCAAAAATTGCCGTTCCGATCCGTACCAAGGTTGCCCCTTCTTCAATGGCTACTTCAAAATCACCGGTCATCCCCATGGAGAGTTCATTCAGGGCTATAACTGGAAAGGCTTTTTGACTCTGATCTCTGAGATTCCGAAGGACTGTAAAATAGGGCCGGGCCTTTTCAGGATTGTTGAAAAAAGGTGGTATTGCCATGAGTCCTTTTACGGATAAATTTTCAAAAAGAACGATGTCTTTGATCAGATGCGCCGCATTTTGTATGTCTGATCCTGATTTTGATGGTTCTTTGCTGATATTGATCTGTATGAGTATGTCTTGAATTTTATTAATTTTATTTGCCTGATTGTTCAGTTCGCGGGCCAGTTTGATGGTATCCACGGAATGAATCAAATCAAAAAGCCTGACAGCATATTTGGCCTTGTTGGACTGTAGATGTCCGATAAAATGCCATGACACCGGATATGTGCCCAGTACGTTGAACTTATTCCGGGCTTCCTGGACATAACTTTCACCCAAAATGGTAACGCCGGCTTCGATGGCCTCCCTAACTCTGTTTGCCGAAATGGTTTTACTGACTGCAACCAGCTGGATGCTTTCGGGGTCGCGGCTGCATTTTAAGGCCGCTTTGTTGATGCGGTCCTTCACATTTTCCAGTCTTTTTTTCAAATCCATTGAAGTTAATATAAGCTCGAAAAATTAAATTACAAATAACCCAAACAATTATTAAGCAGTACAAATCTTGCTCGATTCTTATGACTGATGTGCTGACTTTGATATGTCGATAACGCCCTCCTTGATTAAAAATTCTATGATCTCGCAAACCGGAAGCCCCACAACATTTGTGTACGAGCCATTGATGCTTTTAACTAAAAAAGTTCCAAGCCCTTGTATGGCATATGAACCTGCCTTGTCAAACGGCTCTTGGGTATGAATATACCACTCGATCTCTTCATGGGTAAGATGTTTAAAAAGAACGTCAGTTTTAATGGTCTCAGAGAACATTCTATTTTTGGCTTTGCAACAGATGGCATACCCGGTGAGGACTTGATGAGTTTGTCCGCTGAGTTGTTTTAACATGGTTCGGGCTTGATCCCTTGATCCCGGCTTTCCAAGTATGTCCCCGTTTTTAAGGACAATAGTGTCCGCTCCGATAACCCATTTTTCAGGATACTTCTTGGAAATGTCATTGGCTTTAGCTTCAGATAAAATTCTGACATAGGTTTCCGGCGATGATAGAGGTATTTTCGTTTCGTCGATGCTGCTTGGAATTACTGAAAAATTAAGGCCTGCCTGTTCCAGCAAATATAGACGCCGTGGAGACTTTGAAGCAAGGATCAATAGGGGTTCTTCGTCTGAATTTTTCATATCGTATAATGTGTTTGAGTGATGGGGATGTTTTTGGTGAAACGTTGATGAAACCTAACTTGATTGTATAGCTTGAATGTCTTGTCCTCCGCAGGTGAACTCACCGTCTATAAGGATCAACCATTTCTTGATAGCTGGTATAGTAAATATCCGTTAAAGTTAAAAAAGCCGTTGTAATCAACGGGCCGTAAATAATGCCGAGGATACCGAAGATATGTAATCCGCCAATTATGGAAAAAAAGACAAGGAGGGTATGCATTTTAACACGCTGCCCCACCAGTTTTGGCTTTAACAGGTTGTCGACACTCACCGAGAGGATGAGATAAAATACAATGAAAAATATGCCGGCTGCAATCCGGCCTTTAATAAAAAGATAAATTGCAGCGGGGATAAATACCACGCCGACGCCGATGATGGGAAGAAATGCCAAAAATCCCATAATCACACCCCATAGAAATGACGATTTAAACCCGAAAAGCGAGAAAACAATCCCGCCCGCAAGTCCCTGAATAAGACCTCCCAAGCCATTGCCGATTAGAATCGCACCGGCCATATCCTTAAATTTCTGAATGAGTTTTTCATCCTGTTCCTTAGGCAACGGGGAAAGGTCGATAATGAATGAAATCAGCTTGTCGCCATCCATCAAAAGATAATAGATGATCATAAGCATAAAAAAGAAATATACGAAAAATTTGAGTATATTCGAAGCCACAGAGCTTGCCTGCTGATACAAGAAAAAACCGACCACCTTGCCCAGCTCAGAGATACCTTTGTTGAGTTCTTCCCCGGTAATTTCTATACGAAAATTTGAAAGGATAAGGTTTATTTTGTCCAAAATCGTGCTGGTTTCAAGAATTTGTTTGATCTGGTCGCTGATGACCGCTCCTTTCCCCATGAGATAGAGGCCATATGCCTCTTTTGAAAGGATGCCCAGAAAAAAGACCGTTGGGATAAAAAGGATAAGGAATATTAAAGCACAGGTCAAAAGAGAGGAAAAAAGCGGACGCATTTTACGGTTTAACAACACGTAAACCGGTTTGAAAATACTGGTCACAACGGCAGCAAGAATAATAACGGAGATAAAGGGCCACAAGAGACGCCCGAACAAGAAAGCTGAGACAAGAAAAAGCGCCAGAAAAAACCACAAAATAATATTGCCGGAGGTTCTATCTTGCATCGCAACTCCAATTCAATACAAACCCAAATTGAGCGATATTTTTTCGTTTCATCCAAACGGGAATGTCAGGACGGTTATCAGGAAAGATCTCGTGTGAAATTTAGGAACGGATCATTTCTATTCGCCGGTCTATTTGCTGGCAAATCCGCCCGCAACAAGTAAAAGAATAATCTCATAAGCAAAAACAGAAACATAACTGCCAAATAACGCATAAACAATACCGCCGCCGATGACCACCGGCACACCAAATACCACCAAAGTACCCAGTCTTCTGCTCATGTTCATCTTTAATCAATCTCCTTTAAACATTAAAAATATCAAGAGAAAAGCACCTAACTTGTATTCATCACGCAGGTCAAAGCTTCAAGTTGAGCTTGCGAAATCCTGCTTTCTATATTAAGCTTTTAAAATCTGAATATAATTATTAATTATTTATAGCCCTGTCACGATTTGAAGCGCTCGGTTTAGGTATGAAGATGTTCGTATGTAGCAATAACTGAAAATCAAGTAAAGAAAAAACATATAAAACAGTTTAATTTGTTGGAATATTTATTTCTGTAAACAACAATGTGCCTGATCCTTCTATCATATGAGATGCATCCGAAGTACCGGATGATATTGGCGGCGAACAGAGATGAGTATTATGACCGCCCCACAGCCCCCATTGCCTTCCATGATGATTCGCCGGATGTTCTTGGTGGCCGGGATCTTAAGCATCATGGGATGTGGCTGGGTATCACCCGGTACGGACGGTTTGCAGCCATCACCAATTACAGGGACCCTGGAGCGAATATATCCGACGCACCATCCAGAGGTTTTTTGGTTCGAGATTTTTTAACCGGTAAAGAGTCACCTGACAATTATCTCAAACATGTCAAATCTATTGGACGTCAATATAACGGATTTAATCTTCTTGTTGGGAACCGTTCTGAACTCTACTATTATTCAAACCGTGGAAACACTATTGAAAAATTAAAAGCGGGCATGTACGGTCTGAGCAATCATCTAATGGATACACCCTGGCCCAAGATTATAAAGGGAAAGTCGGACCTTCGGAAACTGTTGAACGGGAACGAAGATTTAGACCCCGAAGACATATTCGATCTTTTAAAGGATGGTTCTTGTGCGCCGGACAGCGTACTGCCTGACACCGGCGTGGATCTCGAATGGGAGCGGATTCTTTCCCCCTTATTTATTACCAGCGAGATTTATGGGACACGTTCATCTTCGATCATCTTCATCGAAAGGGAAGGGGGTGTCACATTTCTGGAAAGGACATTCATTCCGGATGGCGGTCTACCAAAAGAGGAAAAAACCCGTAAATTTACATTTCAGATGTCCCCATACCGGAATCTTGCATGAAAATTACTGAGAAAGAATTATTATCCGACGATATACCATTCAGGTCCTTATTTAAGGACATTATCCTTGACAAATGGACGATATATACTTAAATTCGGCTATTAGTATGTTCTTTTCAATACCTGAATATTACAAGCGTCGAGTTTGTCACATATGCAAGGCGTAGGGCATGCAGCTGTAGTTTACTACCGCAAATGCCTTGCAACGAATCAGATGCGGTGAAATCGGCGCTCCCGGAGGGCAGACAATCTTGAAGTGGTGTTGGAAGTCGTCCGAAAATAACTAATCAGAAAAGAAAAAACAATCATTGAATCAGATGCAGGTATTAAAATACTGTATTATTTTCAAAATTTCAAAATTGTCTGTGCAAGATTCAGGGAATACATCTGCTCAACCTAATGGGGGCGAAACGGCTTCGACGGGGATAAAGAAGTACGGGTTGCATACCAAGCGCCTGCCGGCTTGTAAAAAAGGTGGGAAATTAAACATAATCGCAGATGATTATAACTACGCTCTAGCCGCTTAAAGGCTAGCGTCCTGCCGAACCATTTCTGCTAATTCGGTAAGGGCGTCGACTAGCAGGATAGCTGGTTCTTAGATTCCTGTTCACGGACCGGCGAATAATCTTACAGGATAGCCTTTTAAGCATCCTGCCTGGAGGAGACTTAAAAAGGCGAAAGCTAAAGTTCAGGCTATGTATGTAGATGCCTTTGCGGAATGTTTTCGGACGCGGGTTCGACTCCCGCCGCCTCCACCATAGTAAAATTGAATAATATCAATTAGTTGTACTTGTAAAAGGATTCGAAAAATCACGATTGTGCCCAATTGTGACCCAATCTGAATCCTTTTTGCGTTTGGTGGCCTCCAAATACAGCTTTTCAAAGGCCGTTCCGTCATGCCTTGTCAGATTTGGAATATAGCGACCGTAAGTCTTGTACACCATGGACGTGTTCACATGCCCCAAGGTTCTGGCCACCCATTCAGGCGATTCTCCTGCCGCCAGGGCCCAGGATGCAAACGTGTGACGCGTTTCGTACATTCTCAGATACCTCAGACCGCTTTTTTTCATGGCTCTCGCCCAGACCTCTCTGGCTTTGTCCTGAAGAATGGGTTTGGCGTTGATGTTCAAAAACACATACTCGCTTTTAAAACCTTTGGTCAGTTCCCATTGATCTTCAAGCACCTTTCGCATAGACGGTCTGATTTCGATCCTTCGCCGGCTTTCTTCGGTCTTTAAATCCGATTTTTCCCTGTTTCGAACCCTGGAAAGTTCAATGTGAATGAAATGTTCGTCAATGGCGGCCCATTTTAAGGCCACCTGTTCAGACGGCCTTAAACCGGTCTGGACCGCGAATTCGAAATAGGGCGTGTACCAATCTGAAATAAACCCCATAAGCGTTTTCCATTCTTCAAAACTAAATGGATAAATCCGAATCTTTCTTGCTTTTGGAAGTTTGAGATTGGTAAACGGATCGTGAAGATCGTACCAGCCGTATTTTCGGCCAGGAACGCAACCTGTTAACATCGGCTATCGGCCGCATGAATTTGTTTCTCCACGGAATCGAGGATTTTAAGATTGTGCGGGGCGACACCCTGGCCCACCCAGCCTTTGTAGCGGGTGACCGGCTCAAACAATTTGACGTGGTGCTGGCCAATCCACCCTATTCAATCAAGCAGTGGGACCTCGATGCTTGGTCAGCCGATCCATGGGGCCGCAACGTCTTGATCTTGCAACAAAATAGTGGAGTCGGGGTTAACTTTTTTATTATTCCAACATTTCAACTCGTAATCCGCGGGTGATTTATAACCATTCGTAGAATGTTTTCTCCGGCGATTGTAGTAGACTTCAATGTAATTAAAAAGAGACTGCTCCGCCTCGGCCACATTCTGAAATTTACAATGATGAATCATTTGTGTTTTTATCGAATGAAAAAAAGATTCAGCCACCGCGTTATCCCAGCAGTTTTCTTTCCTGCTCATGCTTTGAACAAAATGATGCTTTTTTAATATTGCTCTAAAATAGCCACTGGCATACTGAATTCCTCTATCACTGTGTATCATCAACCCTTGGCCTGGTCTACGCCTTAGAATTGCTTTGTTAAGAGCACGCATTGCTGAATATCTTTCAAGAGATTCACTCAGGTCCCAGCCTACAACAATCCGTGAAAACAAATCGATAAAAACCGTGAGATAATGCCACTTCATTCCAACCCTTAAATAGGTAATATCGCTGACCCAGACGGTGTCTGGAGTCGGTACCGTAAACTGGCGATCAAGTAGGTTTGGAGAAACAGGTTCCTTGTGCTTTGAGTCGGTGGTTACTACAAACTTTTTCACCGTACGGCATTTTAATCCCATTTCTTTCATATGGCGGGCAACTCGATTCCTGCTTACTTTTGAAAACTCGGGGTCTTCATGCAGATCTGCTGTTATCATTGGGCTGCCAACCATGCCGTTATGTTCTGCAAACAATTCCTTTATTCGTGCCTTCAATTTTTCATTCTCTAATTTTAGACATGATAACGGGGCCTTTCGAAAACGGTAATATCCGCTATGTGAAACTTTCAACATTTGGCACATCTTCTTCACCGGAAATGACAAGCGGTTATTTTCAATGAATTTAAATTTCATTTCGATGCCCTGCTGAAGATGGCCATGGCTTTTTTTAAGATATCGCGCTCCATTTCGGCATTCTTGAGCCTTTTTTCAAGCTCCCGAATTTTCTGTTGTTGAGAGGTCAGTGCCTCACGACCGTTGCCAGGAAAGGCAAGGTCTTTATTGACACGTTGCGCTCGTCGCCATCTATAAAGGAGATCTTTTGATATGCTCAGATTTTCTGCTACGCCAGAAACTGTTCGACCTGGCTCCTCTGACAACTGGACCGCATTGCGTTTAAAGTCCGGATCATATTTTCTGCGTTGTTGAACACTCATAATTTCCTCCTGCCATTGTTATTATCAATGACTTAACTGAGTGTCCACCATTTCATAGCAGGTTCAGAGAGTAGTGTCGTTCGGCACCAAAATGGAGACTATAATGGAAACAGTTTTCGAGACAGTTATAGACGGGGCGAAGGCCCTCCTTTTTGATACATCTTCAATATTGAATAACTCAAATGTTGAATATGTTGTTATTGGTGGTTGGTGTCCTATGCTAAGGAATATCGGTAATAGAGCTCCTTCGCAATAAGTTGGAGACATCACTCGTTTGAAATAAGGTCAAAACTTTGTTAAATTTATTTGATATGTCAGCTTGACCAATTTGTGTGATTGTGGAACATTTACGGCTGCTGCCAAACTCGGAAAAGGCACAGTTATTACCCAATGTTTTGAAAGATGTTTAAAAACATGAAAATCGTTGTACCCGTGGTGCATGACCTGCCATTGTGTAGGAAGCTTGCCCGCCTCCCGTGAAAAATCCCTATCAAAATGAGTATTTCTTCTTATTGGAAAAGAATAAAAGTTGTGTTAAAAGTTTTTTAATTCAAGTTTCTAGCCGCTGGATATTTCAAACATGATGCCGCCTCCATGTTTCTAGACAAAACCATGCGTTAGCATGCTAATCTTGTGAAGATGAGTTAGATTGATCCATGCTCAATATTGAATATACTTGACTACAGGCTCCGAGGAGGTTTTTGAACGATCGAAATCTTAAAAACTTTTTGGTTTTGAACATCGATTTTGAGAAACGTCAACTTTCATGTTCAATTATTGCTAAAAGAAAATCCGGAAGGAACAGAGGATCCAGTGATGATCGTAGGCATGGGTACAGGAAATAAAAGAGATAACAAAATAGGAGGAGGTGAGATTATGGAAAGGAGGAGTTTTCTCAAAGCGGCAGCATGGGGAATCGCAGCGGTTGCGGTTGAGAAGGGAGCGTCTGCGGGCGACAAATATTTTCCGGTCAAAGTGGACGCGAAGCTGTTTGACAACATCAATCGGGTGAAAGATTTCTCGAATGAGACCCACTTGGAAAAGACACATGCTCCGTTCATAACTGCTCCGGAAAAAGTTAAAGCCGGTGAGCCGTTTAAAGTTGAAATAAGCATCGGAAAAGAGCTGCACCCAATGGGCCAGTCTCATTGGATCGAATTTATAGAATTAGACATCGGCAACGAGCCTGCCGGCAAAGTTGATTTTCAGGCCAGTGGATACCTGAACCCGAAAGCGACTTTCACTGTCGTTCTGGCAAAAGAGGCTGTTCCGGAAGGCAAGGTCACCTTGACTGCTCATCAGCGTTGCAACCTTCACGGATACTGGGAAAGCACAAAAAACATTTCAGTTGGTTAGTTTGTGATTTCCAAGATTTTATGGGGAGGCAAGCAGAATAGTGCTTCGATCAAATCGGAATTTTCCATGATCATCTGATTGCGAGGAAATTTTCTTGACACCTCCAAGAATGGCTGGTTTGTAAAACAAAGCATTTTTCTTGGCCTGATTTTTAAGGTATCTTTTATTTCCAAGGAAGCTCGAAACATGGGAAACTGGCAGCGTATCAGACACAGGGGGGAACGAGAACCTTCTGGTATAAGCCAAAGCTTATAACATGATTAAATTCCTTAAGATCCTCAAGCATCTGGGTTTGTGGTATTTAGCGCGTAAACCGGCTCCGCGCGCCAACGCCCCGCCTATAATACCGGACTTATATCCCATCCCCCTCTGTCGGGACGAAGCCATAGGCGAGGCCGATTTGTAAATGACGACCCGATCGATCCGAACTGCCCGTTCGAAGCCTAATTGTAAACTGTAAACCCTTCGAGATCAGATGGGGAGCTTTGTCCCAAGCTTGTACCCGCGAAAGCGGAGATTGCCCTAATATGTCAGGGTTGTGTGAATAATGGCAATTGACAATCCGGTTGGCCTCTGGTAATTGAGGTTTAATTATTTCCGCAACCGTTAGGCTTAAATATATTGCGGTTCACCTGAGCTTCACACACAATGGTAAATTTTCGATACATTTCCTTCCCAAAAAAAGTTTCCATAGAGTGAGAAATTATAATGCCATTCACTGGCTTCGTTTATGAACTATGGTTATCAGTATTGGGTTTCTTGAAAAAGGGTTCTTCAACCAGCCGATCACCGTTATCTTGGTGCCCTTAGATTATAGGGGTAGGTGAAGATCGTTGGCACTGGCAACTTATCAAACGAAAAGGAAGTATGATGAAAAAATTTTCCAAGCTGCTAATTATTACAATCGTCGGGTTCTTGTTTTTTGGATTAGCCTATGCGCAATTCGCCAAACCCAAGGATGCTATCGAGTACCGTCAATCAGTGATGACGATCATTGGTCACCATATTGGACAGATGGGCGCCGTGGTTACGGGCAAAAAGCCGTACGAAAGCCAGGAGTTTTCTCACAATGCAACTATAGTGGAAATGCTCTCCACGCTGCCTTGGCAGGCGTTTATGACCCCCGGCACCGACAAGGGCAAAACAGCCTTGAGATCGTCGGCTTTTAGGGAAAAAGATAAGTTTATGGCCAAGGCAAAGACCTTAGAAGCCGAAATCCGGAAACTGGTCAAAGCAGCCGACGAGGATGACTTCAATGCCGTCAAGGCCCAGTTCGGTGAAGTCGGCAAAAGCTGTAAGAGTTGCCACGACGACTACCGCTCTAGATGAGCCCGGCTGATTGGACATCCGCCAATATCGTTTCGCGGGAGAGCGCACCCCCTGAGCACGTAGGTGGTATCAATGCACCACCCAATAGACAAGCGTGATGGAAAGCGCGGCGGTCAGTACTGCCTGCCAAATTTTGTAAATGGATGACGGGGCATCCTCGCTCCATGGCCGTAGCCCTGTAACCATCGGAACGATCAAATTGTCATGTTTGATCAACAGGTAAAAGAGCACTGCCGAAAGGTGCAAGGCGACAAGGAAAAGAATCACGCCTTTGTTGAATATATGGATTCCGCTCAGCCAATCACTGGTGGCTTTGCTGACCCATCCATAAAGCGGCCCTTGAGTGGCGATATCATCATTGGCGAATAATCCGGTACCTACTTGTACAAGGAGCGCCGCCAGCATCGCCATTACAGACCAACCGCCCATAGGATTATGCCCGAGGTGCTTGGGTGAATTTTTGAGAAGCAACGTTTTTGCATACCGCATGACAGTGATTGGACCGCGGACGAAAGAAACAAAGCGCGAATAGCGGCCACCCCAAAAACCCCAGCTCAACCGAAAGAGCAGCAAAGTGAGAATAATATATCCGCTCTTCAGGTGATAGGACATCCAATTGCCGCCCACCATACCGGTCGTAAATGAAATGACCACGAATATCACGATAAGCCAATGGAAAAGACGTGTCGGCAGATCCCAAACGCGAATCCGGTGCGGATAAGCCGATCCGAGAGTGATTGTCATCCCGCCTAAATTTTTAGTTTCAAGCATCATTGGTAAAATTAAAGCCAATACAAGCCGTGAGATACGACAGCCTGCCATAAAATCCTTTTTTATACATACCACATTGTTGCGATATATTCAATTCCGGGTGGCAGGTGATTATGTGATACCCAATCCTGATCTCATATCTGACATTTGTTGTGATTTATTGACACTACCTCACGAAATTCGGACTTGTCAATACCGTTGATCTCTTGCCAATATTTAGACTGCAAACAATTTTCCCAGCATTGTGATATCTGCAAAAAATTTAGTCTTAAAATTTCTTCCATACAGTCGGGTAGACCGGAGGGATCTCACTTCCAGTCCCCCTCATAACCGTACGTGAACCTCTCGATTCATACGGCTCCTGCCAGCCATACTCTTGAAGCCTCTCGGCTTCAAGTCAACGCAGAAAGAAATTAGCTCCTCCCATTTCTGGTTGGCTGAATCTTTCTACGAGCTGACTCATCCCCTTCGCTCCAGCTCCATTACAGAGCCTTCAACACTACTACAGGATAATCCGCCCCCTTCATGCGCATCGATACTTTCCCCCTTCGTGGTCCTCACTTATAGGGTTTTCTCTTAACATCACATGAAGAGTTCCCACGTTCCGCACAAAAGCCTGAACCAAGTTCATGCCATCTTTATGCCGGACGCCGCCCAGGCAGTAAACAGGTTTCCCCTGAGCTTATCCTGGAGACCTGCAAGCACCCCAGTTTTGACGCCATCCCTGATATTTCGACACCTCATCAATGGTTCGCTTACGCTCATCTCCTTGATCCATACCTGACACGGTCTTATGCCATGCCTTTTCCTCAACGCTCACCACCAAGGCTTTTGACCACAGCAGCTTGAGGTGGTTTGAAACCTGCTCCTGTAAGCCGGCTCCGAGGAGCCCACCCTCATCTTTTTGTGCAGTTACGCACACTTTATATTAAAAGTGCGCTCGTGGCGCACTTGCAGGTATCAAATGTTTGGAGTTAATAACTTCATCTAACCAAAATCGAGCACATTCCAGGCAGACCTGGATTTAAAATTAAAGACAAAAATTGTAAATTTATTTACACGCTATTAATTAAAATGACCATCTCACATTTAACATACAGCCAAGATAACGTGTATCATTCTCGGGCCATTTTATAGATCTGCTTGTATATGGCGCTCGCTCACTTCCTCCCCAATGCATCTGACCGCCGAAAAGCGTCAACACAAAAGACATGCTTTCGGTATATGTATATTCTGCCTGGCCTTCAAATTCAAACGTATATCCATCTGTATCCGTGACCTCCCATCCAGGCAAGTTGTCGTTTTCTACTTCTGAAGAGATCGGTTCAAAATAAGATCCTGAATAGTATAAGCGCCATTTAGAATTTAGAAGAATATCACCTCTGATGCCAATATTTATTAACCATGCCGTAACTTCTTCAGTTACACTTCCCTCAACAGGTGTTCCAAGAACCACAAACCCTGTTCTTTCCTGCTCTGAATCAGACCAGCGAAGTCCTATATAAGGATTAAAGAAAGGTTTTAGTCTATATCCCAAGAAGGCGTCGAGGCGGGTCCATCCGTATTCTAAGGAGTTTTGCTGCGTTAAGATGTCCGAGACTCGCCATTCTTCAGAGTCATCAACGCGATGTACAGGTATGATGCCTTTAAACCCACAAAAAATATGTGTCCATTGCTTAAACGTACCTAATCCAATGATCCAGTTAGACACGTCTGCTTCGGAATCCAGATGCGTATCCGGATCATGCTCCCGGTAGTTCAGGGTTTCCCATCCAATACCGACGGAGAAAGGCCCTGTTTTGGATGTCTCGAATTTTTCGGATGCAATGGAGGGGATAGGTGCTGCAATGCAAGCAATGTAAAAAAACCAAAAAAAGGTATTACGAAGCCTTTTCACAGGATAATTTCCTATCCCATCCTGATCTATTTGTTTATAAATCTTCCCAGTTTTTAGTTACGGGACCCCATTCATAAGTATCATCACCATCCAAGTCAGCGTCGATTCGATATTGTGTGCTACTGAATATGTCTCCGATAGCTGTCAATCTGACCTTGGTATTGCCAGTTCCTGTAGCAATCATAACACCGCTATGAGGCCATATATCTGTATCGACTGTTTCGATTATACTAAAGGGCGTAAGTGTTTCAACAGTCACGTAACCATAGTCCGGCTCGTAGAAATCCCCGGAAATTATTTCAACATCTACAGCATATATATAACCAGAAATTTCTGTTAAAATCATGACGTAATTGGAGGCCCAGTAAACTGTTCCGGTGGCATTGTCCCTAATATATGTATCAAGCTCTGCTCGAATGGGAGAGGCGGTAAAATCCATATCCAAGTCTCCTCTCAAAGTGCTGCTTCCGTCGGAAAGGTTCTCGAATTGAAAATGAATATTCTCGAAAGTCGATGTGCCTAAATTAATGGCTCCGCTGACGCTAGTACTGCCGGTAATGACCACACCACTGTCACAGTACTTATTGAAGGTAAACGTACCAGAAAGGACTCCGGTTGTATCATTGTATTGGATGATATATGATACCGTACCGCCGCACGAACCGTTTTCTGTGCCACTTTCGGAAGCACCAATAAATGGCGGACTCGTTATTGACGACAGGTCCACCTGAAGCGCTGCATCCTTTAATGTCTGGCTGATTCTAAATGTTCTGAAGGAGCTGATATTCCCATTGCTGCTTTTCTCAACAGCACCGGTCCTGCTAAAGGCAGACCCTGTCCGTCCGCCTTCGAAAGCTCCGGCGGCAAAAAGTTCTGCATTTGCATCCGTAATATCGGCTTGGGTTGTGAGGCCCGTGTAAGTAATCGGTGGCGGAGCACTGCCTCCGCCACCACCCCCGCAGCCGATGATACCAGTAAACCCCAAAAGAATAACACATGAAAGAAAAATATATTGTAAAATCCTGTAAATACTGTCAGCTTGTTTTAATTTCATGATTCCCTCCTTTTCATGGTAGTGGATAAAATGAAAAAGGCAAGGCATGCTATCAAGGCAATCCCGGCTATCTTGTTTAGACCTGTGGCTTTCCGTCACCCGATTCTCGGAATTTGGCTTTAATTAGAAGAACCTCCCAACAGAAAAAACAATTTCCTGTCAGGAGAAAGGTATGCACAATTTGAGGTGTTTTTCCATGTTGATAACCTCCTAATAGAGGTTAAAACTTTAAATGAAAAATAGTCAGGAAGAAACAAATCAAAAATGAACTTAGCAGAACGGTAGGTGTTGAATAAGGGTAATTGAATTCATACAGAGCGTGAAATTCAGAAGTCTATATTTTAATTAAATAGATCAGCAAGCTCAGCTTTGTCAATAATAAATTTTAATATTATATCAAAAGGTTATACCACTTTGTAGTATTGTTGGATTGGTTTTATCGAGGGGGTAGAGAAATTTTTAATATTTCAGATATCTTGCCACGAGCACACAGATTGATTATACTGAGATATCAAATAGATTTAACACAGTTTTGACATTTTTTCAAACGAGTGATATCTCCAAGAAATCAAAGATTTTGATAAGCCCGATTTTCATGAGGTAATCTCAATTCTAAAAGTATGGTATCAAATTTCTCGGCTGGATATCAGGCTATTTAATATTAATGCTAACTGTCAAAAACAATAGGGAGGTTTTATGAAAACACTAATTGGTGGGGCAGTCGTAGCTGCGTTGGGTATCATTGGAATGTCAGTATGGTGGAAATACTTTTTGCAGTTTTTTGTTGGTGCCATCCCAGTAACACTATTTCTTGGAGGCGGATTGGCGCTTTACCTTGGCTTCGACGAGCTCAAAGATACCTGGAAAAAAAAGGAACCATCATTTGATACGTCGACCGCATCTGATGAAACTGAAAATACAAACATGAAATCGGAGACCGAGACGTTAAACGCAGAAAAATCTGAATAAGAATCCTTTTCGCAAAACCATAGATTTCAAATCTATAAACAAGTGCCCTTCCTGATTTGAGGCGGGGCGCTTGTTCTATGTTGAATAATAGCCCAGAATATGCTTTCTGGGAACTTAAATTCATAAGCTCAATGATTGATTCCTGCCTTAAACCTTCGATTCAGACGACTTTAATATAGTTACGATTTGGATATGAAATCATCAGTCCCAAACCGTTGATATCTGCTATTTATCAAAGGTTTCTTGAGGCTTCAAAACTTGTGATATCTCCTACATATCTTAAAAACATCAAACCTTTTTATGACTGACAATATGGAATAAAAAATTGTGACCAAAATTGTGTCTATTTTAAAAGATAACCAATGATATAAGGTGTTATTAAGTGACATCCGAACCAAGTGAGGTTAGGCAAGAAAAGCAAATTATATTATAATTTTATATCATCTTTAGTCAGTAAGTTCTCAATAAATAAGGGGTAACGGGACCTTATATAGGCAATTAAACAAGTTGGGTTTCCATCAATTCATAAAGAGGAGGAAGTTTATTTTTACATTCGATTCGATCTTGTAAGTACTGCCAAAAAGAGATGCCCAGTTTGCGACATGTTTTTTTCAGACTAGTGAAAGTATCGCGGCACTTTTTTCCCATGTCACTTCGGGTTGATCCACTTACTTTGCGTCTTTTTACATATTCTCTGATGTCCCGTTCACTCAAATTGTTGTGCAATGGGACATCGGGACGTTTTAGAACAAGCAGCAGTTCAGATTTGTTGCGGTAAATTCGCTTTAGGGTGATGTCCAAGGTTGCAAGTCCGGTCTTGCGGGTAAAAAGAGTGTTGAATCGAACCTCTAAATCGTGTTTTTGCGTTTCATCTGGGTTACAGCGATATTTTTTAAGATCACGGTAAAATTGCCAAACATCAGTTTTGGTTTCTTCAAGGAGTTGATTCTGATGGTCATTAAATCCGACGATTTTCTGGATAGTACGTTCAGCATGAACCCAGCATAAACCGTGGAGGAACACCTTAAATTGACCGGCATCATCACTGATAATGGCCAACTCAGGATTAAACCCGTGATCGGTGATGCTGCCGACCAGGGCGCCTTCCGTAGCAATGCGTTTATGACGCTCGAGTTTGATTTTTTGGCGTTTCAAAAAATTGGTCCACCGGGTTTCATTTTTAAAGATCTTGTTTTTATGACAAGACAGTTTGGACAGTTGGTATTCAGGAAGTTTCTGCTCTGCCATGTATTCAAGGGCCTGGTCGTTTAAAACAAAATCCGTGTATTCACAACGCAAAAGATTTAGAAAGTTTATTCGGCTTTTGCTGTCCGTACTCTTAAACCAGGCAAAATATTCATTACCGATGTGGGTGCAGTATCCGTTTTGACCGTCGTGACGGGCACCGGTATCGTCGACATTGATATAATTCGATACTTTCAAGCCTGTAGACAGGATCTGTTCTTTTTCATCGTGGAACCGGTCCTTGTTATTAATGATGATGTTGTTAATTTGCCCGGTTGATATATTCACCCCCAGTTCATGTAATTGTTCTTTAATAAGCGGTTGTGTGACGTGACAGCCATAGTACTGGTAGAGGACAAAAGCTGTCATTGTCGGTCCAAAATGGCTGCCGGTAACATGCTCAGGCAATTGACCTAAAACATATTCGCCTGAAGGTGTCTGCCAGCGTTGGCGGCGATAGCATGTATTCCAGTTGCCGATAATTAAGTCCTGGACAATGTATTCTTGATAGTCTTTCAATTGGCTGCCAGCAGAAAGATTGTCGGGTTTGATAGAAATCACTTCATGGATTTCGATCTTTTTGGTTTTGGATTTTTTGGGACGCTTTTTTCTCTTTTTTGTTTTGCCTCTATTTGAGGTTGTTTCGAGACCTGATGGCTTGATTTTGGGCCTGGATTTCTGATTCTTTAATCTTGCGATCTCGTCCCGTAAAAGTTGTATTTCTTCCATTTGCAGCTGAATAAGTTCCAAAAGTTCAGCCACCAAAGGAGTGATTTGTTCTTTAGGGATTTTTGGAAAACGAGTTGTTGAGCTCATAACTCAGCTGTAACACAACAACTTTTGAATGTCTAGTTTTATTTTACATTTACCCGAACTTATTGAGAACTTACTTTAGTCATTGTTAACCATCTGTTATCATTGTAAATATACAGGGTTCGACTCCCGCCGCCTCCACCATAAAAATTACAATAAAATCAATTAGTTATAAATATAACCCTCTCCGAGTATTTGAAATTCAGTGGTGTATAAGTGGTGCAACGGCAGGTCACGATGCAATAATATCTCGGCCTTTTTATTTTGGACGCGGGAGCTGTTTAAAACCAGTGAAAAAGAACTGTTATCCGGGATAAAAATGTCAGGCTGATATATCGGACTGGATAGATTGGATAGCATTTTGCGCGGCACGAACCAGGAAT
>Ga0210064_1000157_pt1 | contig 32369 bp, 34 predicted proteins | sample Muzzi_CordC_D2_FD_185531 | JGI IMG/M metagenome (GOLD analysis project Ga0210064, IMG submission 185531) | Wetland microbial communities from San Francisco Bay, California, USA, that impact long-term carbon sequestration - Muzzi_CordC_D2 (SPAdes) | ecosystem: Environmental > Aquatic > Marine >... | reverse complement strand
GGGCCTCGGAATAATCCGTGGTGATCCAGGGGTGCGTCAGCGCCGATCCCAGGGTGGCGGGATGCGGCGTCTGGGCAATACTGCCGTCCGGCGCTACCCGCAGGCTTTCCTTCTCCAGGCCGGTATGTCCGCCCAGAATGGTGGTTTTTCCGGCGGTGGCAAGCAGTGCGGAGAGCCGCTGTTCGGCATTTGCATACAAGGGTGAGGTCTCGCGTGGTTCCGGGTCCGTGTGCTGGCATGTTATTGCCGGGGCGGGTATGCTACCTTATTGAGCAAAGAATAATTAAGCACTTTCTGCTAATTTTATAATGAGGTAGGAATGGCGGCACGGTTGCCCGGCCGACCGTATGCTGAAACCCTCCACCCGTACCAGCAGATCAAAATTATCAACTGGTACCTGCGGGTTGCCGAACCGGGGTTGCTGAGGTGGGAGATGTTGTTTGCCCAGTAAGAAAAACCTGAAGATCAAGGATGTCAAGATTTCCTGCAGCAACTGCAGCCTGGCGGAGTTGTGCTTGCCTCACGGGATGGATGCGGCAGACCTGGAGGCGCTGGACTCTATTATCAAACACCAGCCACCGCTGCATGCCGGTCAGCATCTGTATCGGGCCGGGGATGAGGGTTTGTCCTTGTTTGCCGTCCGCGCGGGCTGTCTGAAGTCCTATTGCACATCCCGGGACGGCGAGGAGCAGGTCCTCGGTTTTACCCTGCCTGGCGAACTGGTCGGACTGGATGGACTGAGCAGCGGCCATTATGTCAGCAACAGTCTTGCCCTGGAAACCGCAAGCATCTGCGCCCTGCCGTTTCTGCAGCTGGAAGAACTGTGCCGCACATTGCCGAGCCTGTACCGGCAGGTCATGCGCGTGGTTGGCAAGGAAGTCACAAGTGATCACGAGATGCTGATGCTGCTTGGCAAACGCAGCGCGGAAGAGCGGCTGGCGACTTTCCTGGTCAGCCTGTCTGGGCGCTACCGTGCGCGGGGTCTTTCGGCCACCGAATTCAATCTGCCCATGTCCCGCCAGGATATCGGGAATTATCTGGGGTTGGCCATCGAGACCGTCAGTCGCCTGTTCGCGCATTTACAGGAAAACGGAATACTGATCGTGAACCGCCGGCAGGTAGTACTGCTGGATCTGGATCATCTGAAACAGCTGGTCGACAGTTGCACACTCGGACGCTCGGCATCCGCTTCCTGAATCCGGCGCTCAGATTACCTTCGAGAAGCGGTTCCGGCTGCCGTTTTCCCTGAGATAGCGGTCGAAGACCATGCAGATGTTGCGCACCAGCAGGCGGCCGACCGGTAATACCCGGAGGGTATCGGCGCCCAGTTCCAGCAGACCGTCGTGCTCCATCAGTCGCAAATCCCTGATCTCGGCCTGGAACCGGTCCTGGAAGGAGAGGTCCCATTTTTTCTCCAGCGACTTGATATCCAGAATAAAGTGGCACATCAGGCCGGTGATGATCTCGCGCCGCAACAGGTCATCCGGTTGCAGCTCGAAGCCACGGTCAATCGGCAGTCTGCCACTGGCAACCAGCCGGTAATATTCCTCCACATCCCGCGTGTTCTGGCTGTAATTGTCGCAGATCTTGCCAATCGAGGTCACACCCAGTGCGATCAGGTCACAGTCCGCATTGGTCGAATAGCCCTGGAAATTACGCTGTAACGTGCCATTGCGCTGTGCCACGGCAAGTTCATCATCCGGTCTGGAAAAATGATCCATCCCGATATAGACATAGCCCGAGTCCGTCAGGAAGCGGATGGTGTGCTGCAGGATAGCCAGTTTTTCATCCGCCGATGGCAGGTCGGCTGCGTCAATCCTGCGCTGCGGCTTGAAACGTTCCGGCAGGTGGGCGTAATTGTAGACTGCGATCCGGTCGGGGCTTATAGCAATCGTCCGTTTCAGGGTCTCCGCGTAACTTTCCACTGACTGGAAGGGCAGCCCGTAAATCAGATCCATGTTGATCGACTTGAAGCCCAGTTCCCGTGCGATCATTGCGACTTCCCGCGTCTGCTCCTCGGGCTGGATACGGTTGACGGCCTTCTGTACCCGGGGATCGAAATCCTGCACCCCCATGCTGATGCGGTTGAAACCGACACTGCGCAGCGTTTTCATCTTGTCGTGGTCGACGGAACGCGGGTCGATCTCGATGGAATACTCGCCGCGGTCATCGTCCAGCAGGGAAAAATGCCGCCCGGTGAACTCCATCAGACTGCATATCTCATCCGTATCGAGAAAGGTCGGGGTGCCGCCACCCCAGTGCAATTGTTCTACACTGCGGTCGCGGTCGAAGAGTTCACCCTGTATGGCCATCTCGCGGTAGAGGTGTTCGAGATAGGGAATGGCGCGGGCATGATCCTTGGTGACAATCTTGTTGCAGGCACAGTAAAAGCACACGGTATCGCAAAAAGGGATGTGGATATAGATCGACAGCGCACGCGGGATCGGGTCCTCGTTACTGAGACGGGCCCATCTGCGGTAGTTTTCCTCCGCGATGCCGTCGTGGAACTGGGCGGCAGTCGGGTAGGAGGTGTAGCGCGGGCCTGATGTGTCATAACGGCGGATCAGGTCGGCATCGAAAACAACACGCTGGTTCATGGATTCCTGTCAGTATTCAGTGCAGACCATTGCGACGCGGCAGGTCTGTCTATGTGGTTGATTAAAGATATTGATCAAGACCAATTGTCTATTTTCCCCTGGGATTTTTTTGAGGCCACCAGCCTTCGCAACCGGGCGGTGTTACATTACGGTCTATTTTTATCCGGTTTGGCCCGAATTGAGTTGACATGGATCAAGGCAATGGCTTTTTTGGTGTCCAATTTTCGATACACAGGGATCGCGAGCCGGGACTGCGGTGGTCTCCCGGACTTATCGACGATGTGCTGTGTTCCGGGCCAGTGGCAGGCAAACGCTGCATGGAAATATCACCGGCCGGTCTGGCGGTTCCTGGACGCGGGGTACAATCAGCGGGGCCGTTCTACTCTGAAGCTGTATGGTATCCCTGATCCGTTCCGCCCCCGGTTTCATGGACCAGTGGATGGTACGGCATGCCTGCAACAGGTATACGTGACTAAACGAAAAAGTCGAAAAACAGTGTGAATATCACGCTGGCGGTAACCAGGCTTGTCAGCATGACGGGCAGGCCCTTGCGCAGCCAGAGCCCGGGGCTGATCCGCGCCTCCGGATTACCAAAACGCTCTGATTCCGAAACGCAAATGATGTTGGCCGTAGCACCGATGTGTGAGCCGTTGCCACCCAGCCCGACACCCAGCGCAAGCGCCCACCACAAGGGCGTCACATTGATTCCCTGGGTTTCCAGGTTGAGTACGATCGGAAGCATGGTGACCGTAAACGGAATATTATCGACGATTGCACTGAGTAGTGCGGCTACCCACATCAGCAACAGGCAGGTGATGAGCAGTTGTTCCTGGTCGCCTGATACTGTCGCCAGGTTACTTCCGATCAAAGCCAGTAGTCCGGAGCTTTCCACACCCCCGACGATGACGAACAGGCCGGCAAAGAACAGCAACACTGGCCATTCTACATCCTTAAGCAAGGTATTCGGGTCAGGACGGATCATGGCCAGGGTGACGGCGAGGCCGATAACCGTCACGAAGGATGGGTACAACTGCAGATGATGGTGAATAAAAAACAGCACCACAATGATAGACAGACCCGCCAGCGCGCGTTTCAGTGCCACGGGGTCGGTGATTGCCCGGGTTTCATCGAGGCCGACTTCCCCGGTAAGGCTGGTTGGTGGCCGCAACTCATTGCGAAACAGAAACAGGAGCAGGGTGACTGTAGTAGCCCAAATGACCGTAACGATCGGCCCCATATGATAGAAAAAGCGGTTGAAATCGATATTTGCGGCACTGCCTATCATGATATTCGGCGGGTCACCGACCAGCGTGGCAATGCCACCGATATTGGACAGCATGGCTTCCGCTACCAGGTAGGGCAGGGGGTTCAGTCCGATGATGCGGCAGATGAGGACCGTGAGTGGTGCGAATATGATGACCGTAGTCACATTGTCCAGAAACATGCTGATTATGCTGACGGCAAGCGTCAGATAGACCAGCAAGTGCCGGGGCCGGCTGGCAGACTGCTTGGCGATGCGAATCGCCAGGTAATCAAATCCGCCGGTTTGTCGCAACATGGCTACCATCATCATCATGCAGCCGAGCAGGAGGATGGTGTTGGCGTCGATGGCCCTGAGCGCGGCTTCCTGTGAGTAGAACTCCCCGTACATACCAGCAATCACCATGGCAGCAGCGCCGATAATCGCTGCATGCATGCGATGTATCGCGTCGGTAAAGATCAGTACGTAGGCGGCGACAAGGATCCCACCCGATATGAGCATCGGGAGCGTCAGGGCGGTAATCGGGTTTTCCGGCATTGCTAGTGTACCCCGTCGCTCATACTGGTCTAATCAGCGAGCCGGGAAGCGGTTAGCCACCAGGCTTGCCTCGCCGGGAATGGCCCCCTCCCTTTCCAGGAGGCATAACGCAGCGGATGACCGTTTCCCGGCTCGCCCGCAGGGAGCGTCCCCAGGAGGCCATTGCTGCGTTGCAATCCTTGGCAAGGCCCCGCCTTCCCTGCGGATCGCGCCTTGCACTGACCTCGTGGGGACGCTCTGAATGGGTCAATATGAGTGACGGGGTGCACTAGAGTTCGAGCATGCGCTGTGCTATCGCCCAGATGGTAACCACACCGATATACTGGTCCTGGTTGATAACGAAGAGGGAATTGGTGCCGTGTTTTTCCATGAGTGCAACGGTCTTGGCGACGGCAGTGTCCGGGCCGATCCGGAAAAATTCCTGCATCACAAAATGATCCAGTTGCAGATCCAGTACATGGCGTGCATGTACTTCGGGAATCTGCAGGCAACCCGGTGCATCACCCAGCAGATGGGCATAATGAACCATGACTTCCGGTATGCAGGCACGGCACAGCGTTTCACGAATGGAAAAACGCCCATCGACGATTCCGTGCTCATTCACATGGGGGATGGACGGGACGCCACAGCTCAGGCATTCCCTGAATCCTTCACGGACTGTCATGCCGTTGCGGACAACACCGGTCGGGATAATGATATTTGGCAGTTCCATTCAACAGATCCTCGGCAGTGGGTCATCCTCGAGTTCCTCGAGAATGCGCTCTCCACCCAGTTCGGTTACCAGCGTGACATGCCGGGTGTCGCTTCCGAGGTGTCCGACGCGTGCGGCGGCATGACCTTCCGGCATTGCCCGCCAGCGCTCCAGCAGTGCAGCGCTTTCTGCGGGATCGATGATGGCAACGACGCGTCCCTCACAGGCCAGGAACATGGGATCGTAGCCAAGCATGTCGCACACCGATTGCACCGGTTCGCGAACCGGGATGGCGGTCTGCTGCAGGCGGATTCCCAGCCCGGTAGCGTGCTGCAGTTCATGGCAGACGGTGGCCAGTCCGCCGCGCGTCGGGTCACGCATGAAACGCAGGCCGGGAAATTCAAGCGCGGCCTGCGTCAACGGTAATACACTGGCTGCGTCGGAGTGCAGGTCGCCGTGCAGGCCGAACTCCTCGCGGGCCAGCATGACGGCGATGCCATGGTCGCCGACCGGGCCGCTGACCAGTACCGCATCGCCGGTGCGGATGCGGTCGAGGCCGAGCCGGTGCCCGCTGCGAATGCCGATTCCCGTGGTCGCCAGATACAGTCCACCGCCTTCACCCCGGCGCAGCACCTTGGTATCCCCGGCAGCCACCTGTACGCCCAGTGCCGTCGCAGTCTCCGCCAGGGAGGCGATGATGCGATCCAGTAGTGCGATCTCCAGACCTTCCTCGATGAAGGCGTTGAGACTCAGGTAACGCGGGATGGCGCCCGCCACGGCCAGGTCGTTGGTGGTGCCGTGTACGGCCAGCGAGCCGATATTCCCGCCCGGGAACTCCAGCGGCTGGACGGTGAAGCCATCGGTGGTGAACATGAGGTCACCGGTATCCAGCGGCAGTGGCACGGCATCGGCCTGTACATCCAGGCTTGGATTGGACAGGTGGCGCACAAAGATCCCGGCGATCAGTTCCCGCATGTAGCGGCCACCGTTGCCGTGTGCCAGTGAGATATGAGTGTCCTGCATCTGCCGTTTATCCAGCCGGGTGTCCGGCTGTCAATAGTACCTGTTTCCCCCGGGCCGCGTTAATTCCAGGATACCGCCGTGGCGGTCCGCCCTCCCGCTGGTCCGCGGACAGGCCCCTGGCAGGCTGCTAGACGATCGGGGGCTCCTCGTCGAGCACCGGCCCGAGAGGCAGTTCATCGGCCTGGAATGCCTCCACGGTGTTTTCCGCGGTGCGCGTCGATTCAAAGCGCGCGACATGGAACAGGCCTTCACCCTCGTTGACCAGCGGCAGGTTGGTACGGCCGATGATGATGCCATTGTTCTCGGCATGTACCTCCGTTTCCTGTTCACCGAAAGGATCGGAAATCAACCCGATGATTTCCCCCCGGCGCACACGGGTTCCCAGGGCCGCGCTGGTACGCAGAATGCCGCTACGGCCCGCCCGCACCCAATTGGTGGAACGGGCGATTACCGATTCCACCGGTTTGCGTGCCCGGCTGCTCGCGGACAGCATTTCCAGTTCGCGCATCACCGCCACGATACCCTTGACTCCGGCACGGATGGCGCGTTCGTCAAAACGCAGGGCCTCCCCGGCCTCGTACAACAGTATCGGGATACCCTGTTCCGCGGCGACTTGCCGCAGCGACCCGTCGCGCAGATTGGCATTCAGCAACAACGGCACATGGAAGGCATTGGCGAGGCGCACCGTTGTCGGATTATCCAGGTTGGCGCGGATTTGCGGCAGATTTTCCCGGTGGATCGCCCCCGTGTGCAGGTCGATGCCGTAGTCGCTGCGGTGGACGATCTCGTTCAGGAACAGGTCCGCCAGGCGTGCCGCCATGGAGCCACGCTGGGAGCCGGGAAACGAGCGGTTCAGGTCGCGCCGGTCGGGGAGGTAACGGGAGCGGTTCACAAAGCCGTAGACATTGACAATCGGTATCGCCAGCAGGGTACCGCGCAGCTTTTTCAATAGCGGCAGTCGCAGCAGGCGGCGGATGATCTCCACCCCGTTGATCTCGTCACCGTGGATGGCGGCGCTCACGAACAGCGTCGGTCCCTCCCGCATGCCGCGCACGATCTGCAAGGGCAGGGTCATGGGGGCATGTGAGTACAGGCTGGCTACCGGCAATTCCAGCGTGACCCGCTCACCGGGTGCCACCGCTGTACCCCCGATCTCGACAACCTTGTGGTTCACTCTCTGGTACTCCTTCTACAGTAACAGTAACGGGTTCAGCGAATCGGGAAGCGGTTGGCCACACCGGCAGCAGGCGCTTCAGGCGAGGCGTGCCTCGCCGTGAATGATGGCATCATAACCGGTGAGTACTGCACCATTGTAATGGATTCCGGGCGATGCGAGGTGATGTTCATTTAACAGCGCAGGGTGTCGATCACCGGTACTTCATATTCGTGCTGCCTGGCTGTCGCTACCAGACGCCGCGTGGAATAGAGGGATTTCTTCCTCGAGAGTACGGCGATTTTCATTTGGAACGCGCTCTTTTCATATGGCGTCCCAGCACATAGGAGCGTGCGGGATCGATGATGAACCGCTTTCTCAGCGCGATTCTGCCAAGCAGCATTCGAAACAGCATGGTGTCCCGGTTGGTCAGAGTAAGTTCTACCGGAAAGTGATGCACGCCCAGTTGCAGATCGGTTGCTATGACATAACGTTTCTCGCGGTGTCCGCCCGAATCGGTTACCCAGCGTTGGTCGATTACCGCAGCCTCGCAGATCACTGCCGTGCGCCGGTCACGCTGGTAGGGATGCACACCGAAGCGCACCCATGTCCGGCGGGCTTTTTTGAAGGGCTCGACAAAGTAGGCGTGCAGGGAAGAGGTGCGCGCACCGGTATCCACCTTGACCTTGATGTGTCCCAGGCCCAGTGCGGGCAGGGCGACCCATTCACGCCACCCGATAACTTCTGGATTGTTCGTGTTTCCCTTCATTTCCTCATGCAACCGGTAATGCCGGTTGCGGACCGGGATGAATATCAATTGACACAAGCCGGTGAAAATACCACTATCCACAGCTAACAGCTATAAGAACAAAATGTTCGCACATGACGGTACGGTTAGTGAAAAACAACACGCTGGTACTCGGTATTGGCAATACCCTGCTGGCGGACGAGGGTGCGGGAATTCATGCCCTGCAGTATCTGTGCACCCGCTTCCCGGAAATTCCCGGTGTGCGCTACCTCGATGGCGGGACCCTTAGCTTCACGCTGGCGGGCGAGATCGAGGATTCCGACAACCTGATCGTGATCGATGCGGCCCAGCTGGGAGCGCCCCCCGGCACGGTCTGCGTCATGGCCGGCGACGCAATGGACCACTTCCTGGGCAAGGGGAAGCAGAGCGTGCATGAAGTCGGACTGGTCGATCTCATGGATATCGCCCGCTTGACCGGTACATTTCCGAAACACCGTGCCCTGATCGGTATTCAACCCGGTACCCTGGGATGGGGGGAACAACCGAGTACCGTGGTCAGTCAGGCGTTCCCGAAAGTTGCGCAGCATGCGCAGGAACTCATCGATCAATGGTCAGCACAGGATAACTAATTCAAAATGCCGGGTAATCGAAAGTGATAGAATTGATTCATATAATATAATCCGGTTCAACCACGGGCCGTGCAGTGGACCGTTGTACGGTTAATGCAAAGACGGGAGGCGCTGGGGCAAATGAAAAACACGATACTTATCCCGCTGGACGGTACCGAGTCCGTGGAGGAGATCCTCGTTTACGCAACCTCCATTACGCCACGTTCGGATACCGATATCCTGCTGCTGCATATTTTGCCAACCGGGCAGGTGCAGGCAGCCGACGCGGTCAACTCACACATCGAGGAGATCCATCATTCACTGGCCGGGGGAGGCTGGGGCGTCAACAGTCAGACACGCATGGGCGATGCGGTCGAGGAGATCGTCAAGTTTGCCATGTTACATTCCGCGACCATGCTGTTGATGTCGACGCACGGCCGTTCGGGGCTGGAACGGATTCGTGAAGGCAGCGTTACCGAGCAGGTCCTGAAACAATCCCCCTGTCCGGTTTTCATTCTCCACAGTACCCGTGCGGAGCCGTTCGACAAACGCGTCGAAGACCTGTACCGGCGTATTCTGGTGCCGCTGGATGGTACCAAAGCCTCGGCCGCCATCCTGGAATGCGTGGAGCGCTTTGCCACGGCGCATGATTCCGAAGTCATCATCTTCCACGACGAGCTGGAAGCCGCCGATGCCGCGGAAGACCGGGCGGCCATCAAGGAAAGTTTGCAGGACCACAGTGTGGCGCTGGCGAATGCCGGCCTGAAGGTGACCCTCGACATGTCCACCTACAAGCGGCCGATACGGGAAATACTGGGAAAAATCGATGAACTGAAAATCGACCTGGTTTCGATGGCAACCCATGGGGAATCCGGTGCCCGGCGTGCGCTGGATGAGTCGGTGACCGCGGAGGTGATTCGGCATGCAAACTGCCCGCTGCTGGTCTGGTCCTCCGACCCGCAGTGCCCGCCGATCGGGTAGCACGGGAGCGCCGCCATGCACTACACGAACCCGACTGCCTGCAGCGGAGCAAGCGAGGATGTCCTTACCCACAATGTGCTGCCGCTGCTGCACGAGATCCGGCATGCCCTCGGGAAGTGGCTGGAAAGCGGTGATCCGACCGTGATCGACCTGCGTGCCATCCCCATGGCACCGGGCGAGGAGGACGAGCTGCTCGCGCGGCTGGGCAGCGGCGAGATCCATGCGCGGCTGTCGGCCCTGGGAGACAGCGAAATCGTGGAGACGGCCTACCCCGGCGCGTGGCTGGTCACGCACCGCAACACTGCCGGAGAGATCATCGGCAAGTATATCGAGGTGTGCGATATCCCGCAGATCCTCAAGGCACCGCAGGAGGACGTTCGCGCGGGTCTGCAGCGGCTGCAGACGCAACTTGGATAATGCAGGTGTATCCTATGATAATACCGGGCGATGCCCGTCAATGAACCAGTGGGGATAAAACCATGGCGCGAGACAAGACGCTCGGAGAGGTATTGCGGGAACGGGGTATCTCCCGGCGCGGCTTCCTGAAATTCTGCGCGGCGACGGCCTCGCTGATGGCATTGCCGCCGTCGACGGTGCCGGCGATTGCCGCGGCACTGGAAAAGGCGCGCCGCCCGTCCGTGATCTGGCTGTCATTCCAGGAGTGCACCGGCTGTACCGAGTCGCTGACGCGCGCCCATTCCACCACCATCGAACAGCTGATCTTCGATACGATTTCGCTGGACTACCATCATACCCTTCAGGCCGCTTCCGGAACCGGGGCCGAGGATGCCCGGGAATCGGCCATGCAGGAGAACTGGGGCGAGTACCTGCTGGTCGTGGACGGTTCCATTCCCACCGCCAACCCGGGGTATTCCACCATCGCCGGCATCAGCAATGTGGACATGCTGCGCGAGACCGCAGCCGGCGCGGCAGCGATCGTGTCGGTTGGCAGCTGTGCCGCCTTCGGGGGTATTCCACAGGCGAAACCCAATCCCACCGGGGCCGTCTCCGTATCCGAGCTGATCACGGACAAGCCGATCATCAATGTGCCCGGCTGCCCGCCGATTCCGGTGGTCATCACCGGCGTGCTGACGCAATTCCTGGCCTTCGGACTGCCGGAACTCGATCACCTCAGCCGTCCCATGGCTTTCTACGGTACCAGCATTCATGATCGCTGCTATCGCCGTCCCTTCTATGACCGGGGGCAGTTTGCCGAGACCTTCGACGACGAGGGTGCGAAGAAGGGCTGGTGTCTGTACAAGCTGGGCTGCAAGGGACCGACGACCTACAATGCCTGCGCCACCACCAAGTGGAACGAGGGCACCAGTTTCCCCATCGAATCCGGGCATCCCTGCCTTGGCTGCTCGGAGCCGGACTTCTGGGATGCCGGCGGTTTCTATCAGGCCCTGTCCATACCCACCGGCGACCTGCCGCGCGCGGCGGCATACGGAGTCGGGGGCGGCCTCCTGGCCGGCGCGGCCATGGGTGCCCTGAACCGTGTCCGCAAGAACCGTGCGGTACAGGCGCACGAGAAGGTCACCATCGACGATCTGGAAAAGGAGCGCAAACCATGACCGAGATCGAATTTCTGCTCTGGGTGCGCGGTCCGGCCTTTGAGGGCGCGACGGTGATTTTCGTGCTCGGGGTTGCTTTCCGCCTGCTGGAAATCCTCATGCTGGGCCGGAAAGCCAATCTCGCGGAAGCCCGCGGTTCCGCGATGCTGGGTGGCCTGCGGACCATCGCCACGCGCTCGTTTCCGGATGCCACTACACATAAGCGTTCGGCGTTCACCCATACCGTCGGCTATATCTTTCACATCGGTTTTTTTGTCACCCTGCTGCTGTTCGCGCCCCATATTCTGGTGGTCGAGAAAGCCTTTGGCGTCAGCTGGCCGGCGCTGCCCACCCCGGTGGTCGATGCCACGGCCGTCGTCACCATGATTGCCCTGATTGCCGTGCTGTGGCACCGTCTGAAGGATCCGGTGCTGCGCTTCCTGTCGAATTTCCAGGACTACTTCGCCTGGTTTCTGACCATTCTGCCGGTGTTTACGGGCTATATCGCCTTCCACCGCGTCGGCATGTCGCCACCGACCCTGATCGCGATCCACATCCTCAGCATCGAGCTGCTGATGGTGGTGTTTCCCTTTACCAAGCTGATGCATGCCTTCACGCTGTTCATGGCGCGCTGGTACAACGGCGCCATCGCCGGTTACAAGGGGGTGAACTCATGAGCGGCGCCAGCCTGGAACGCGGCATCCATGCCCTGAAGGAGCAGATCGATGCGCCTACCGCCACCTTTTTCAGTGCCTGTGTGCATTGCGGAATGTGCGCCGAGGCGTGCCTGTTCTTCACCGAGACCCGGGACCCGAAATACACGCCAATCCACAAGCTGGAACCGCTGCGCAAGGTTTGGCACCAGGAGTACACCTTCTGGGGCAAGCTGGGCCGGGCGCTGGGCCTGACCAGGCCGGTGACCGACGAGGAGCTGACCGAGTGGGAGACGCTGGTCTACGACAGTTGTACCATGTGCGGGCGCTGCTCCATGGTATGCCCGGTCGGTAACGACATTGCCTACATGATTCGCAAGCTGCGGGAAGGCATGGCCGCCGCGGGTCATGCCCCGCCGGGCCTGATCGGGGCCACCCGGCGCGCCATTACCATCGGTAGCCCGATGGGCGTCAAACTGCCCGCCCTGCAGGCCCAGATCCGGCACATGGAGGAAGAGACCGGGCTGACCATCCCGGTGGACGTGGACGGTGCGGAATACCTGTGCCTGCTATCCTCCATGGAAATCATGAATTTTCCGGAATACCTCGGCGCCATTGCCAGGATATTCCGGCAGGCGAATGTGAGCTGGACGCTTTCCAGCGAGGCGTTCGAGGCCACCAACAGCGGCATCCAGATCGGCGTCTCGGAAATTGCCAGAGAGCTGGTCAACCGCATCGTCACGGCGGCCGAGAAACTCAAGGTCAAGGCGGTGATCAGTCCCGAGTGCGGCCATGCCTACATGGCGATCCGCTGGGAGGGTCCCAACCTGATAGGGCGCCCCTTCGGTTTCAAGGTCGTGCATATCCTCGAGGTGCTGGACCAGTTGCGCGCGGGAGGCCGGTTGCGCACCACGGGCATGGAGACGCAGCGCCTGACCTACCATGATCCCTGCCAGATCTCGCGGCGTGGCGGCGTTGTGCAGCAACCCCGCAACCTGCTCAATCTGGTGGCGGAGGATTTCGTAGAGATGCCGGATACCGGTACCATGAACTGGTGCTGCGGCGCCGGCGGTGGCGTCAGCAGCAACGAGCGTGCCGATGAACTGCGCCTGAAGGTATTCAACCGCAAGAAGGCCCAGCTCGATGCCATTGGCGCCGAGGGCCTGGTGTCCGCCTGCTCCAACTGCCGCATTCATCTGGAAGATGGACTGGAGGAGTATCACATGGATATCCCGGTGCTCAGCCTGACCGAGACGATCGCGGAACACCTGGCGGACAGGGAATCACACGAGGGCAAGCAAGAATGACCGAGATCACCAATGAGGCGGAATTCAAACAGGCACTTGAGGGTCTGGATGCCGGGCAACAACGGGCGGTCGCGGCGTTGTTCGTGCAGCACGTCCTGCCGTTGAGCACGGATGAGCGTATTTCCCGTGTGGCAAAGGTGGCGGCCGACGCCGCGGCCTCTGCCGGCGAGCTGGCCGATGCGCTACGCATCGCCCGGGCGGCCACCTTCGATTGTCATACCCGCTGCGGGTCCGAGGGCGACTGGTCGGCGCAGGCCGGTTATTTCGTGGCCCGTGCGGCCGTGGCGGCCCTTACGCCGGTGGGCCAGGTGCCCGGTGACCCCGCCTGGCAGGCGGCCATGGCGAGCCGCATGGCGCTGACCAGCAAGGCGATCGCTGCCGGCGACCACTCCGCCGAACAGGAAAGCCGGGAGCAGTATCGCATCCTGACCGAATACCTGACTTCATGAGAGAGCCTGCCTTATGACCGAACGCATCGTCGTCGACCCCGTCACCCGTATCGAGGGTCACTTACGCATCGAGGCACAGCTGGAGGGCGATCGCATTACCCAGGCCTATTCGTCCGGCACCATGGTGCGTGGTATCGAGATCATCCTGCGCGGGCGCGACCCGCGGGACGCCTGGGCATTTGCCCAGCGTATCTGCGGGGTCTGCACCCTGGTGCACGGTATCGCCTCGGTGCGTGCCGTGGAGGATGCCCTCGACTATCCGGTGCCGCCCAATGCCCAGCTGATCCGCAACCTCATGATCGCGGCGCAATATGTGCACGACCATGTCATGCACTTCTATCACCTGCATGCCCTGGACTGGGTGGATGTGGTCTCCGGCCTGAGCGCCGATCCCAAGGCGACCTCGGAACTGGCACAGTCGCTGAGCAACTACCCGAAATCCTCGCCCGGCTACTTCGCCGACACGCAGAAAAAGCTCAAGGATTTTGTGGATGCCGGGCAGCTCGGCATTTTCGCCAAGGCTTACTGGGGGCATCCCGCCTACAAGCTGCCGCCGGAAGCCAACCTGATGGCAGTGGCGCATTACCTTGAGGCACTGGCCTGGCAGCGCGATGTCGCCAAGCTACTTACCATCTTCGGCGGCAAGAACCCGCATCCCAACTTTCTGGTGGGCGGCGTACCCTGTCCCATCGACCTGAATTCCGATTCCGCCATCAACTCCAAGCGGCTCGCCCAGGTGCAGGACATCATCACGCAAATGCGCGACTTCGTGGACCAGGTGTACCTGCCGGACACGCTGGCGATCGCCGGTTTCTACAAGGACTGGGGTAGCCGCGGCGAGGGCCTGGGGAATTTCCTGACCTACGGCGATTTTCCCGAGAAGGGCATGGACGACCCGTCCAGCTATCTGATCCCGGCCGGGGTGATTCTGGACCGTGATCTTTCCACCGTCCATGAGATCGACCTGCAGGCGCCCGACCAGATCCAGGAATATGTCGGGCATTCCTGGTACGACTACAGCGAAGGCAAGGACCAGGGCCTGCATCCCTATGATGGCGAGACCGAGCTCAACTACACCGGTCCGGTACCGCCGTATCAACACCTCGATGTCGACCAGTCCTATTCCTGGCTCAAATCACCCCGCTGGAAGGGCAAGCCGGTGGAGGTCGGACCGCTGGCGCGGGTGCTGATGCTCTATGCCAGGGGCCACGAGCCGACGCAGGAGCTGGTCGGCCAGACCCTGAGTACGCTGGACATACCGGTCGAGGCGTTGTTCTCCACGCTGGGCCGGACCGCGGCCCGCACCCTGGAGACCAAGATCATCGCCGATACCATGCAGACCTGGTACGACCACCTGGTTGCCAATATCAAGGCGGGCGACACCCGGACGTTCAACGAAACCCTGTGGTCGCCATCCAGCTGGCCGAAGCAGGCGCGCGGTGTCGGTTATATGGAGGCCCCGCGCGGTGCCCTGGCCCACTGGATCGTGATCGAGAACCGGAAGATCGCCAATTACCAGGCGGTCGTGCCCAGCACCTGGAATGCCGGCCCGCGCGATCCGCAGGGTCAGCCGGGTCCTTACGAAGCCGCCCTGCAGGACAATCACACCCTGCACGATGCCAAGGCGCCGGTCGAGATCCTGCGCACCATCCACAGCTTCGATCCCTGTATCGCCTGCGCCGTGCACGTCACCGATCCGAACGGCGAAGAGCTGGTGAAAGTCAAGGTCCGTTAACCCGGATTCCTCGCCGGTGTTTCGGTGAGGAATCCGGGCTCAGCGGGACGAATGCCCGCTGCCGTACTCGATGACCTGGCCAAAGCTGAGACCGGCATCGTTCACCGGGATGTCTTTCGGGAACATCACCGCAAACCCGGCCTGTTCCAGCCAGGCTACGGCCTGTTCCGTCAGCCTGCGGTTCTGGAATACCCCGCCCGATAAGCCGATCCGGGCGATACCGTGCTCTTCCCGGATGCGCCGCGCCTGTTGCAGGAGCATCGCGGCCAGGCTGGCATGAAAGTCGGCGGCGCGCCGTGCCACGGGGCAGGCATCGTCCAGCAGCCGCGGCAGCAACGGCGCCCAGTCGGCGATCCACAGGCCCGCTGCATCGCGGGTCAACGGCAGCTCAACCGGATCGGCCGTCGTATCGCACACCGCTTCGAGTTCCATGGGGCCCTGGCCCTCGAAACTTGCCTGGAAGCAGAGGCCGGTCAGCGCGGCGGCGGCATCGAACAGGCGCCCGGCGGCCGTCGTCTGCGGTGCATTGAGGCGCCGCCGCCAGGCCTGTTGCAGCGGCGCGGTTCCCGGAGGCAGCTGCGGCCAGTCCTGGCCGGTTTCCCAGCACAGGGCGGCCGCACTGCGCCAGGGTTCGCGCCCGGCGCGCTCCCCGCCGGGCAGATGAAACGGGCGCAGGCAGGCAACCCGTCGCCAGTTGCCGGGGTGCCCCAGCAGGGCCTCGCCGCCCCAGAGCGTGCCGTCTTCCCCGTAGCCGACGCCGTCCCAGGTGAAGACCAGGCAGTCACCGGCGGCCGGGTCCGCCTCGCAGGCCACCGCCGCATGGGCATGGTGGTGGAAAACCCGGTGGATCTGCAGGCCACTGCGTTCGGCCCAGTGGGTGGTGACATACCCCGGATGGGCATCGCATACGACGGCCTCTGCCCTTACGCGGTACAGGGACTGCAGGTCCCGAATGGTCTGTTCAAATACCGCGAGACTGCGGGGCGTGCCCATGTCACCGATGTGCGGCGAGACCACGATGCGATCCTCCCAGGCCAGCGCCACGGTGTTTTTCATATGCCCGCCCACGGCGAGTACCGGGCGGGCGAGGGTAAAGGGCAGGGCGCGCTCCAGCGGCGTACCGCCGCGTCCCGGCCGCAGTGGCCGGGCCTTGCCGGCGATAAACCGGTATACCGGGTCGTCGGCGGGCCGTTCGATGGGGCGGTTGTGCTGCAGAAAGGCTTCCGCCACGTGACCCAGCCGCTGCTCTACTGCGGCGTTTTCGGTGAGGACCGGCTCGCCGCTGATATTTGCCGAGGTGGCGACCAGCGGCCCGCCAAAGGCATTCAGCAACAGATGATGCAGGGGGCTGTAGGGCAGCATCACGCCGACCTCACACAGCCCGGGCGCGATCAGGTGCGACAGTGGACTTTCCGGATGCTGCGCTGCCAGGACAATGGGCCGCATGGGTGAGCCCAGCAGGGCGCTTTCCGCATCGCCTAGCCGGACGGCGGCACACACCACCCGCAGTGGGTCATCCACCGGCGCCGGAAACATCACGGCCAGCGGCTTGTGGGGCCGGGGTTTGCGTTCCCGCAGCCGGGCCACGGCGGTGTCATTGCAGGCGTCGCACATCAGGTGATAACCGCCAATGCCCTTGACGGCGATGATCTGACCGGCCCGGAAGGCATCCACACAGGCGGGCAGGGCGATGGCATGCTCCAGCCGGCAGACGCCGGGGCGGACAAACTCGGGTTGCGGGCCACATTGTGGACAGGCGACCGGCTCGGCATGAAAGCGCCGGTCGGCCGGGTTTTCATATTCCGCCCGGCATGGCACGCAGAGTTCGAAGCCCGCCATGGTGGTGTTGGGCCGGTCGTAGGGCAGGGCCTGGATCAGGGTGTAGCGTGGCCCGCACTGGGTACAGTTGATGAAGGGATAGCGGTAGCGCCGGTCGGACGGGTCCTCGAGCTCGGCCAGGCAGTCGTTACAGGTAAAATAGTCAGGCGGTACGTGGATCCGTGCCGTGCCCGCTGCGTCACTGGCGCGGATGGTAAAGTCGGTAAAACGGGAGACGGTGATGCTTTCCATCGCCAGCAGCCGGGGGCTGGACAGCGGTGGGGCCCTCCGGGCCAGCGCGGCAGCAAACCGTTCCTGTGCCGGGGCCGGGCCCTCCGTGCAGACTTCCACCTCGCCCACCCGGTTCTGCACCCACCCCGACAGGCCGTATTCCCTGGCGAGGCGGTAGATAAACGGCCGGAAGCCGACCCCCTGGACCCGCCCGCCGATCCGCCAGTGCCGGGCTTCAACCGGCCCGGTTGCGGAGTCGCAGCCGGTTGCCACGCTTGCGATCGCCCCTCACGTCAGCAGCCCGCCGGAAATCCCGATTTCATAAGCCAGCCGGCAGCCGATGACGATGGTCGCACTGCCGATTGCTGCCTGCAGGCCGTTATGCAGCCAGGTCAGTCCCGTGGCCGAATACCGCAGGGGAATGGCAATTACCACCGACAGCAGGGCCATCCCCGCGATGGATCCGATGCCGAACAGCGCGATATAGAGCATGCCGGTCAGCGGCGATGGTACGGTTTGCAGTGTCAGCAGGATCAAGGCTGCAGAGCCTGCCATGCCATGCATCAGCCCGACGCACAGGGCGCGCAGGGGAAAACCCTGGCGCGGGTGTTGATGGTGGTGCAGAGCGGCATGCCCGGTTTCCCCGGTATGGGAGTGGGCGTGAAAATGCTGTCTGCCGTCATCATGGCGGTGGGCATGAAAATGAATGCGTTCCCGCCGCAGGCGCCGCAGGACGTCCAGACCCAGGACGATCAGCATCAGTCCGACGGCAAATTCGAGCCCCTGCGCCAGCCGCTGGGGAATGATGCCGTCCATCAACAGGACGCACGAGCCGAATACAAACAGGGTCAGGGTGTGACCAATCCCCCAGATGGCCCCCTGCCGGATGGTATCCGCGACACCACGGCTGCGGGTCGCCAGCGAGGCGAGTGCGGCAACATGGTCGGTTTCCACAGCATGGCGCATGCCGAGCAGGAAACCCAGTGACAGCAGGCTGAGGCTCACCGGCCGGCCTCCGGCCGCTGCCCGCAGCGTAACCGGCCACGGCCGTTTCCGCCGGCTTGATTACCATGATTCCGATGTTTCTTCATAGGTGTAATACCAGGCTTTACTATGGCTTACTGCTGCGAGCGGGATTTGCGCCTGCGGCAGGCGGTCTGTCATCGCGGGGGAGCTAGCATGCCCTCAGGCCACCGCGGAGGTATTCCGGTCGCGCACCCCCCCGGCCCACCAGATCCGGCAGGCACCTTCATCGGACACCATGCAGGGTCCGACCGGGTTGCGCGGTGTGCAGGCCAGCCCGTAGAGCTTGCATTCATTCGGGTAGATCCTTCCCAGCACCACGCGCGCGCAGTCACAGCCCTGCGGCATTGCACCGATGCGCTTGCGCTCCGGGTCCGCATGAGACGGGTACCGCTTGCGGGCATCGTGTGCCGCCAGCGGGTCCTTCAGCGCAAACCCGGACGCGGGAATCACACCGACACCACGCCAGTTGGCATCGACCACGTCCAGGGTAGCTGCCATGCAGCGTTGTGCCGCCCGGTTACCGCCGGGCCGAACGACCTCCGGATAACAGTTGTCGAGGAAACGGCGGCCTACCTGCAACTGGCGCAAGGTGGAGTACAGGGCGGCCAGCAGTGAATCGGCAGTGAATCCGGCCACGGCGGCCGGCAGGCGGTGATCCCGGACGACGAACTCCCACTCCTCCGGACCCATGACCGTGGATACGTGACCCGGTGCGATCAGGGCCTGGAAGCCCGCCTCTCCGGAATCCAGCAACATGGCCACTGCCGGCCAGGTCAACCGGCCGGACAACAGCACGCTCAGGTTGTCCGGCAGGCGTTCTGCCAGCATGGCGGCCACCGGTGCAGTGGTGGTCTCGAAACCCGCGGCGAAAAACACCACCGACCGGTCCGGGTTGGTATCGGCGATCCGCACGGCCTCGGACGGTGAGGCGATGGGCCGGATTGTCGCACCGGCCGCCCGGGCCTGTTCCAGGGAGCGGATTTCCCGCCGTGGCAGGTTGACGGGCACCCGCAGCATGTCGCCGAAGGCCAGCAGGATGACGTCCTCGTGCAGCGCCAGCTGGATTGCCTCATACACATCCTCTTCGGGACAGATGCACACCGGGCAGCCCGGTCCGGGAATCAGCTCGATCGCGGCCGGCAGGGCGCCCCGCAGACCGGCCATGGTGATGGCGCGTTCGTGCCCGCCGCAGACATTCATGATGCGCACCTTCTCCGGCAGATCGAGCGTGCGGATCCGCTCCAGCCACTGGCGTGCCGACAGCGGCATGTTCAGTCTCCGCTCCCCGCGGGCGCGGTATCCTTGCCGGCCGGCGGCCGATTCTGTCGGTGACTGTGACTGTGACTGTGAGGGTGTTCGTGACTGTGATCGTGAGGGTGTCCCGGGTGGTCGATGGCGTGCAGACGCAGCCCGTCCCGCTGAATGTCCGGCCGGGCGGTGCGGCCGGCGGCGAGCCGCTCGCGCTGCCCGGCAAGTTCGCCCCGCAACCACTCAAGCCAGGACCCCAGTGTATCCGTGGAGCGAGTGGACAACTCCAGCAGCGGTGCATCGCTGGCCAGTTCCCGCAGGTAGCGGGTGGCGCGTTCGGGACTGAATTCGGTGAGGTAGGGCAGCAGGTCGGTCTTGGTCAGCAGGACCAGGTCGGCGGCGCGGAACATCACCGGGTACTTGGCCGGTTTGTCGTCACCCTCCGGTACCGACAGCAGGGTGATGTTGCGGTGCTGGCCGAGATCGAAGCTGGCCGGGCACACCAGGTTGCCCACGTTCTCGATAAACAGGAGGTCGACACCGGCGAGATCGAGTCGGTGCAGGGCGTCATGCACCATGTGGGCATCCAGGTGGCAGGCGCTGCCGGTGGCGATCTGGATGGCCGTTACGCCCCGGGCGCGAATCCGCTCCGCGTCGTTTTCCGTTTCCAGATCTCCCTCGATCACGGCAATCGAGAACTCGTCGCGCAGTGCCTCGATGGTGGCCTCGAGCAATGCCGTCTTGCCGGCACCCGGCGAGGACATCAGGTTGATGGCCAGCACCCGGTGTGCATCGAGGTGGTGGCGGTTATGCGCGGCCTGGTGATCGTTTTCACTCAGCAGACTTTGCAGGACGGTCACGGCTTCCCGGCCTTCACCGGTGCGCGCCAGTTTGCCATCCGCCCGGACCAGGTGTTCGTTGCCCGGGGTGATATTGCAGCCACAGGTATCACACATGCTCGTCTCCCGCGGTCAGGGGAATATCGCCGGTCCCCAGCACCTCGTCGAACAGTTCCCAGGACGAGCGGGCTTCCGTGGGCGTCATTTTCTGGATCGCGTAGCCTACATGCACCATGACAAAGTCCCCCACCGCCACGTCTTCGCCCTGCATCATGAACAGGCTGACCTCCCGGGTCACGCCCTTGGCCTCACAACGGGCATTGAAGCCGTCGATCTCGATGATTTTCATGGGTATCGCTAGACACATGATTGCTGTACCTGTTCTAGGTGCGAGAGTTCCAGATGCGCCAGCAACATCTCGTCCCCGCTGAGCAGACGGGTACGGAAATCGCCGCACTTCCCGCAGAGTAACCGGTTCGGTGCCGCCTCCGATTCCGCGCCACACGCGCCACAGTGTACCATCACCGGCGCGGATTCAATGACCAGCTCCGCGCGTTCCGCCAGGGTGCCGGTCGCCGCCAGCGGCCAGGCACGTTCCAGCAGCGGCGCCTCGACGCCGGATAAAGGCCCCAGTTGCAGGACGATCCGGTCCACCTGGCCGGCCCGGTGCTCGCGGGCGATGTTCCTCACCTGGTCCATCAGGGCAATGCAGACCGATAGCTCATGCATGGTGCAGTCAGCCCGCCGCAGTCCTGCGGCCGCGTAAAAAGGCGCGCCGCGAGAGCGGCCGGTTGAAACCCTTGCGTTCCAGCCCGGTGACCGGCTCCGGCGCTCCGCACTCCTGCCGGTCCCGGAACAGGCGTTCCAGCACCTCCGCGGCCACCTGGCGTGCCGTGGCCTGGTCGGGAAAATCCTGTACCGTGGTGAACAGTGCGGCGCTCAGGTAGCGCCCCGCACCGGCCTGCTCGCTGACCATAAACTCATATGCACCGCTCGGAAACGTTCGTGTCACCCGCTCACCCGGGGCCTGACCCGACCAGTCTTCCGCAGCATCGGGTAGCACCACCAGGTTCATCATCCAGGGTGCGATCAGCACTCCGGTGCGGTGCCCGTGTTGGGCGGTAAACCCGATGGCCTCCACCGCCAGTGCTGCATTATAGAGCGGCAGGTCGCGCATCCGCTCCCCGGTCCGCCGGCAGGCGCCAAGCAGTGCCTCGAGGCGGTCGTTGCGCTTCATGCCAACTCCTGCCAGTAGGGCTCCAGCAGTTCCCGCATCCGCAGGCGCGAATCGTCGAGGTCGTCCTGCGCCGCGCAGGCGACCAGCGGGATGTCGACGACTTCCAGCGTATTGAGTATCAGGGTCCCCATCGAATTGTAGTAACGCACCCACCACAGGTTGGGACAGGCGGTGCTGCGGACCTGGCATTCGCCGTACCCGCGTGACAGGGTCTTCACCGGCCCTTCACCCAGGGTTTCCTCGAGAAAATCGATATCCGCTGGCGACAGGGGCAGCAGGGTGAGATTGATGACATGGGCTGTCTGCCCGGGTTGCCATGTCTGCAGGTGCTCCTGTACCTCGCTGAGGATGGGCATGGCATTCATCACCTCGGCCGGTGGTGTGACGCGGGTCAGCCCCGCGGCGCGTCCGAAGTCGCGGTCGTCCGCCAGCGGGGTGCGTGCCAGCAGCGGGACATCGGCGACCTCGATCAGGTCATGCGTCAACGCCCCGTTCTCGTCCAGGTAACAGGTGCGCCAGATACCGGCCAGCACCGACTCCTGCATCCGGACCTGCACACTGCCGTTGTATTGCAGGCTGACTTCGCCCTCGCCCAGGATCTGGTTGACCAGATCGCGGTTCGCTGCATCCAGACCGGAAATATCGGCCAGCAGCGGGGGGTGTCCGGCGCAGTAGCGCTCCAGGGCCGCCTGCAGCCAGTCCATCACCGTCCGCGCGGCCGCTAGATGGGCCACCTCCTCCGGTTCCGGTATGTCCGGCGCACGGTAGCGGTCCATTTCCTTCGGCAGCTGGATATACTCCAGGCTGGAGCCGTCATCCTCCACGGGCTGGCTGCCCGGACCGGTAACGGCGACCTCGATGGAATTGCGCCCCGATGATTTCATGCGGGCCTCAGGAGCCGGTGCGGGTGATTGTGAATACCGGCGGGTGTACCGGTTCGGCGGCCAGCAGCCGGCCGATTTCCTCCAGGTATTCGGACCAGTTGCGGATGCCGGTGATGGCGCCCAGATAGCCTCCGGCGCGGATGAATACCAGTGTGGGCCAGGCACTGAACGCGTAGCGCTTCTGCAGCTCGAGTTCGGCGGATGCCTCCACCACCCCCGGGCGCAATTGGCCCGGAAAGGCCTGGGCCAGCTCCGGCAGTACCACGGCGACATCGGTGGTATCCTGAAAACGCTGCGGATCACCGGCAAAAAACAGCACATTGACACCCGGCTGCCTGACGAAGGCGTCATGCGCGGCGATGCCAATCGCGGGATAGTTGTATTCGTCAAACAGACGCTGGATCAGGGGATGTCGCATTACGTGGGCCCTCAGGCGGGGCGACCCAGTTCGTAGGCGTTCATTTCCAGTACCCCGGGCCCGATGAGTTCCGCCCTCGCCAGGGGCCGGGCGCGCCGCTGCAGTTCGATTCCCCAGGCGGCGAGTACCTCGAGTGCGCGTTGCAGGGCGTCCGGGATGCGGGCCTTGATCCGGGGACGCAGGCTGCCGCCGTAATCATCGAGTTCCTCGGGCTGGACACCGACCAGCGCCAGTTGCTGCGGGTTGCCCTCCAGCAGTTGTGCCGCGGCCAGCACTTCCTGAAACCCCGTCTGGTGCATGCTGACCTTCTTGGCCCCCATGTAACTGGGGACATCGGCATCGAGTATCACCCGCAGCTCACCGGGGGCCAGTCCGAAATCAATGGCATCGAAGATCAGCAGCCGGCTTGCGTTACGCACCCAGGGCAGCAGAAACATCCCCTGGGTGCCGCCATCCATCAGTCGGACGCGGGCGGGTAATTCAAAGCAGGCGTTGAAGGTCTCGGCCGCACGGATGCCGAATCCCTCATCGGCCCAGAGTACATTGCCGATACCCAGTATCAGCGTGTCGTATTGCGTATTCGCGTCGATGGTGCGTGACCCCTCTGATAGGCCTAGGGCTGGTCGTCCTTGAACATGCGCCAGCCGCCGATGATGGTGCTGACGCTGCTCTCGCGGCCGATGATATCGGCGCGTACCGCCATATAGATATGGATGATGACAAACGCGATCATCAGCCACATACCCATGATGTGCCAGTTGCGCAACGCCATCGGATCACCGAACAGGGGCGTGATCCAGCCGAACAGGCGGTCCGCCCAGCTGCCGTCGCCGAGGCCCTGGCCGTACAGGGCGAAGCCGGTGCCGATCATGAACAGCGTGCCCAGGGTATTGAACAGGAACATCATCAGCTGCGCCAGTGGGTTGTGGCCGAGCGTCTTGTGCTGCCGGCGGGTCAGGAACAGATAGAAACCGAGTTCGTAGAAAATGCCTTTCCACCAGCTCGGACGCCAGATCGGCAGGATGAACATTTCGCGCGCAAAGCGGTTGCCGACCAGTGCCCAGTAGATCCGTACCAGGAAGCCGATGGCGAACACATAGGCGGCGATGAAATGAATCATGCGCAGATTGCCCATCAGAAAATGATCGCTGGCCTCGCCGGACAGCGCCGGTAACGGGTTGGCGATCAGATAGCCGGTCACCGCCAGCACCAGGAAGCTCAGCGCATGTGCCCAGTGCCAGAGCCGCACCGGCGCCTCGAACACATACACGGCTTGCTGATTGGTCGGGTCGTGCGGACCGCTTGCTACATTGCTGTTCATGGCGCTGCCCTCCCGGTTAACGTACTTTCACTCTGGCCAGTTCCTTCCCGTCCGGCGAGAGCACGTGGGTGGCACAGGCCAGGCAGGGATCGAAACTGTGCAGGGTGCGCAGGATCTCCAGCGGCTGCTCCACGTTGGCCATCGGGGTACCCAGCAGGGCCGCCTCATAGGCCCCGATATTGCCCGCGGCATCGCGTGGCGAGGCATTCCAGGTGGTCGGTACCACGGCCTGGTAATTCGCTATCTTGCCGTCCTGGATGTGGATCCAGTGACCCAGTGAGCCGCGCGGTGCCTCCGCCTGCCCGACGCCCTTGGTATCCGCGGCCCAGGTGTCCGGCTCCCACTTGTCCATGTTCGCGGTCGCGGTATCGCCGGCCTTGAGATTGGCCATCATGTTATCGAACACATAACGCATCTTGTGCGCCGACCAGGAACACTCCAGCCCGCGGGCCCCGGTGCGTCCCAGCGAGGAGAACAGGGCGGTAAGCGGCAGTCCGAGATCGCGCAGCAGGCCGTCGACCTGGTCCTTGATCTCCTCGTCGCCGCGCGCATAGGCGACCACGTAGCGTGCCAGCGGCCCGACTTCCATGGCATTGCCGCGCCAGCGCGGCGCCTTGACGAAAGAGTACTTGGCGGCTTCGTCGAGTTCCTCGATATTCGTTTTGGTGCCCTTGAAGTTCGCGCCCAGTGTGAAGTCGGGATCGGTGACGCCATCCCAGGGATGCAGCCCCCGGGTCTCGTCCGGGTAGCGGTACCAGGAATGGGTGACGAATTCCTGGATCTGCTCGGGATCCCGGGCGTCCACCTCATGCACCGTGGACAGGTCGCCGTTGATAATGGCGCCGCCCGGCATCAGCATGTTCTCCTGTGACCAGTCATTGGCGACATCGGGGAACTCGCCGTAGGACATCAGGTTCTTGCTCGACAGGCCGCCGCCGTAGGTCCACTCCTTGTAGAACGAGGCGATGGCCTTGAGGTCGGGAATATAGACCTGGTCGATGAACTCGATGGAGCGATCGATGATGGAGGACACCAGATTGAGCCACTCCATGTTGATGGCACCGGTCGCATTGAGACTGAACGAGCAGGGCATGCCGCCGACCAGCCAGTTGGGGTGCGGGTTGCGACCGCCGAAGATCGTGTGGATCTTGACGATCTCGCGCTGGAAATCCAGCGCCTCCAGGTAGTGGGCCACGGCCATCAGGTTGGCTTCCGGCGGCAGCTTGTAGGCCGGGCTGCCCCAGTAGGCATTGGAGAACGGGCCCAGTTGTCCGGATTCGACGAAGCGCTTCAGCTTGGCCTGTACATCCCGGAAGTAGCCCCGGGAGGACTTGGGCCAGCTGGAGATGCTCTGCATCAACTCCGAAGTTGCCTTGGGGTCGGCTTGCAGGGCGCTGACGACATCGACCCAGTCCAGGGCGTGCAGGTGGTAGAAGTGCACCAGGTGGTCCTGGGTGTACTGCGCCAGCATCATCAGGTTGCGGATGTGGTTGGCGTTGGTCGGGATTTCGATACCCAGTGCATCCTCCACCGCACGCACCGAGGTCAGGGCATGGACGCCGGTACACACGCCGCAGATGCGTTCGGTAAAGGCCCAGGCATCGCGCGGGTCGCGGCCTTTCAGGATGACCTCGAGACCGCGCCACATGTTGCCCGTTGATACCGCGTTGCGGATGACGTTGTTCTCATCGACATTGACCTCGACGCGCAGGTGCCCTTCGATGCGGCAGATCGGGTCTACCACGACGCGTTGCCCGCTGTTGTCGAGCGTAAAGCCGTTGGGTGTGGCGGTCTCAGTCATGGCTGCTGTCTCCCTTGTTGCTGTCCCGGGTATGGCTGATCACGGAGGCGGCGGCATGGGCCGCAACGCCGAGCGCCGCAGCGCCGGCCAGTACCCCGCCGATCTTGTCGGCTGTCGCCTCGGCGCCGCCGGTGACCCCGAGGTTGGTGACGGAACTGTAAAACGAGCCGCGGTCCCAGAAATTGTCCTCCGCGCAGCCCAGGCAGCCGTGCCCGGACTTCACCGGCCAGGACAGGCCGCCGTTCCACTCCACGGTGGAACAGGCGTTATGCGTCGTCGGTCCCTTGCAGCCCACCTTGTAGAGGCAGTAGCCCTTGCGCGCGCCTTCATCGTCGAAGCGCTCGACGAACTGGCCGGCATCGAAGTGCGGCCGGCGGTAGCACTTGTCGTGCAGCCGCTGGCTGTAGAACATCTTCGGGCGTCCCTGACGGTCGAGTTCCGGGAGTTGATCGAAGGCGAGCATGTAGGTGATCACGCCGGTCATGACCTCGGCGATGGGCGGGCAGCCGGGTACCTTGATGACCGGCTTGTCGGTGATCACCTTGTGAATCGGGGTGGCGCGGGTCGGATTCGGGCGTGCAGCCTGTACACAGCCCCAGGAGGCACAGGAACCCCAGGCGATGATGGCCTTGCAGTGATCGGCCATGCGGCGCAGTTTTTCCACGTAGGGCTTGCCGGCCTGGATGCAGTACATGCCGTCCTCGTTCAGGGGCGGATTGCCCTCGCAGGCGAGAATGAAGTTGCCGTCGTATTTTTCCACGGTCTGTTCGAGGATTTCCTCCGCCTGGTGACCGGCGGCGGCCATGAGGGTGTCGTCATAGTCCAGTGAAATCATCGACAGGATGACATCCGCGGCCAGCGGGTGGCCGGAACGGATGAAGGATTCCGTGCAGCAGGTGCATTCCAGGCCATGCAGCCAGATCACCGGGGTGCGCGGTTTGGTCTCCAGTGCGTGGGCGATCTTGCCGGCGAACTCCGGTCCCATGCCCAGGCCGGCGGCGGTCAGACTGCAGAATTTGAGAAAACTGCGGCGTGTAATACCATGCTCCCGCATGGCTTCATAGAATGTTTGCTGGATACTCATGCCGGTACTCTCCTCCAGTCGCGAATACAAAGAGTGGGCAGCACGGCAGGCTGCCGGCGAATCCTCCATCCTCCTGCGCGTCCGGTCGGGGCTACCGGTCGTGTTGTTCTTTATTAACAGGCTCAATACGACATGTCCGATCCCGTGCAAGGAAGCTGTACCCCGCTGCACCGGATCTGCGCCTTACTTATATTCCCATGAATTTTAAAAAGATAGTCCGTTCGCTGGAAATTGCCAATTCAGTTGATCTATATCAACTGCAACGACCAATGGAATGTCCCGTTGGTCGTTTAGCTAATTAACAAATAATTACATGGTTATATAATTTCATGGACACGGGACATCCCGCCGCATCCACAAAAGACGCGGTAACCGGAGGCACACCTGCCACGTTATGGACTATTTTGATTCCGCCGAGCTGCCCTTCAGTTGCCGGCAATTATTCGAGCTGGTAGCCGATGTTGAGCGCTACCCGGACTTCCTCCCCTACTGGAGTGACGTGCGGATACTCGAATCCGGCGGCGACCGGCTGTATGTGCAGCAGCAGCTCGATGCCGGGCCGGTACCGATGCGTTTCCGTAGCCGGGTAGCACTCGAACCGGCCAGTCTGATTCGCATCACCACGGAAGACGGTCCCCTCCGGAACATGGAAATCGAGTGGCGTTTCGAGCCTGCAGGGCAGGGTCACTGCCGTGTCGAGTTGCGCGTCCGCCGGGAGCCGGTGCGCGGCTTATTGCGCGGCCCGCTCGAGGCACTGCTGACCCGCACCAGCAGCCAGTTGCTGCCCCGGTTCCGGCAGCGTGCCAGCACCCTGTATGCCTGAATTTTCCAGGCAGTGTGATCGCGGCCCGGCAACCGCTCCGGATTTGGAGTCACCGGCGGCGCCGACCTTTGGCACGATGGCCTGGTCTGTAACCGCGGTCAGGGGACCGTCCCTGCAGGAGCGTGGGATATTTATCTTTAGAACACTGTCCTGTGGCGTGTTTGTGGTGTCGTCGCTTTGTGTTCAGAATGGAACGCCTCCGGCAGGCACTTGCCGACTGTTCTTCACGATACGCAACCTCGACACCGGATGGCGAAGATGATGAGGTATGCAGCGATGTTCGGCTGGCTGGAGTCGGCCTGTTGTCATTATCCGGACCGGCCGGTCTATCTGACCGGCGACGGGCCGGTCAGCTTTGCATCGTTGTATGCGGATCTGGGCCGGCTGGCAACCCGCTGCCTCGATGCCGGTCTCGAGCGGGGTGCACCGGTTGCCCTGCTGTCCGGCAACAGCCTGCAGACCACCCGGGCCGCTTACCTCGCCATGTATCTGGGCTGTCCCCTGCTGCCCCTGGGGGCGGAACATGCCGCAGCTGCAATCGCAGCCTGCGGTATCCGTCAGGCATTTACCCCGGCGGGGGCGTCCGCCGCTGGCGTGCGCACATTCCCGGTCGAGTGGCTGGCCGCCGCGCCACCGGCATCTCTGCCAGAGACGCCGCCGCGGCCCCTGCCGTCCGGCTCCGTCCAGTTGCTGCTGGCTACCAGCGGCAGCACCACGGTACCGCGCATCGTGCAGCACACCGGCGACAGCCTGGATGCTGCAGTACGGGCTTCGCGACAGGCCACGGGGCTGGATGCCGGCGACGGCTGGCTGAACTGCCTGCCGATGACGCACATCGGCGGCTTTGCCATCCTGTTGCGCTGCCTGCAGGCCGGCGCCAGCCTGCAGGTCGGGGAGGGGTTCGATGCGGCCGCGGTCCGGGAGCAGCTGGCCATGCAGGGAGTGACACACCTGTCACTGGTACCCGCCATGCTGGCACGTCTGCTGGACGAGGCGGCTGGGGCGGGGCCTCCCGCCGCGCTGCGCTGTGTGCTGGTGGGTGGCGGGGTGATGTCCCTGGAGCTGGCTCGCGCGGGGCTGGCCCGTGGCTGGCCCCTGTTCGTCACCTACGGTATGACGGAAACCGCATCGCACGTGACCTGTGGCCGGGTGACGCCCGACTGGCAACCGGACAGGGTCGGCCAACCCGTGGCCGGGGTACGCATCGACAGCGTCGATGCCAGGGGCCGGCCAACCCGCGGTACCGGCCGAATCCGCATCGCGGGTCCGATGCTGATGGCGGGGTATACCGGCGGTGACCACCCGCCCGGCAGTGGTCTCGACGGCGGGACGTTTGTCAGCGGAGACCTGGGGTACCTGGATGCGGCCGGCGAGCTGCACCTGTTGGGGCGTGCCGATGACTGCTTCGACAGTGCCGGCTATACCATCGACCCGCGGGAGGTCGAAGCCGCGTTGTCGGCCTGTCCCGGCGTTACTGCCGCCGCTATCACCGGTGTGGCCGACCCGGTGTGGGGCAACCGCGTCGTCGCCGTGATCGCCGGACCGGCGCACGAGCCGGAGCTGCACGACTGGTGCCGGCTGAACCTGGTCAGTCACCTGCGTCCGCGGCGGTTCCTGGTGGTGGATACCCTGCCGGTAACCGCGCTCGGCAAGACGGACCGGCTTGCCGTGGCGCGACTCGCGGCAGAGCGGATGCAGGTCGAGGGGGAATAGCGGACGAGCCGGATACATCAGGCGGGGATGATCCCGGGGATGCGCCCCGGCTGAATGATTGGCCCGGGGTGTGGCCGGTTTCCGGCGCAGTCATGCCATGATTAAACCCCGCAAACCGGGGTGTTGTACGCCCGTAACTGATTCGTGCATAGTGCAGGGATATCCCGCGTCGGGTCCCCGGTTCCGCGGACAGGTACGACAAGACAGGATGACGGCCTCACGGGACACGTAACGAGAGACTTCATGGCGATCAGCGTTTTCGATCTCTTCAGGATCGGTATTGGTCCGTCCAGTTCGCACACGGTCGGTCCGATGCGGGCCGCCGGGCTGTTCGTGGATAGCCTGGCAGCGTGCGGTCGGCTCGCTGCCGTGTCCCGGGTGCAGGTCCAGATGTTCGGTTCGCTGGGTGCTACGGGTAAGGGCCACGGCACGGACAAGGCCGTCATACTGGGCCTGGAAGGCGAATCCCCCGAGCGTGTTGCTACCGAATCCATACCGGCACGCCTCGAGGCGCTGCGCGAGACGCGGCGCCTGCAACTGCCTGGCGGTCCGAAGATCGCCTTCGACCCGGACCGCGATCTGAAATTCCATCGCACCAGGACCCTGCCTTACCACCCCAACGGGCTGCGCTTTCATGCCAGCGATGCAGGCGGCGGGACGTTGCACGAAGGCACCTACTACTCGGTCGGCGGGGGCTTCGTCGTCAACGAGGATGCCGCCGGGGCCGACCGGATCGTGGAGGACCGTACCCGATTGCCCTATACATTCAGTACGGCCGCGCAGTTACTGGCCCACTGTGCCGAGGACAATCTTTCCATCAGCCAGGTGATGTTGCGCAACGAGCTGACCTGGCGCAGCGAGGCCGGGATCCGTGCCGGGCTGCTGGAGATCTGGGAAGTGATGCAGGCGTGTGTCGAACGCGGCTGCCACACCGAGGGCCTGTTGCCCGGCGGGCTGAAGGTCAAGCGCCGTGCCGCACGGCTCTGTCTCCAGCTCACCCATGACACCCAGTTGCAGAACGTTCCCCTCGGCACCATGGACTGGGTGAACCTGTTCGCGCTGGCAGTGAGCGAGGAAAACGCCGCCGGCGGGCGGGTGGTAACTGCACCCACCAACGGCGCGGCGGGCATTATCCCGGCCGTACTCCATTATTACTGGAGGTTCTCGCCCGGCTGCACGGATGACGGTGTGGTGCGCTTCCTGTTGACCGCCGCCGCAGTCGGCATTCTCTACAAGGAAAACGCCTCCATTTCCGGCGCCGAGGTCGGCTGCCAGGGAGAGGTGGGCTCGGCCTGCTCGATGGCGGCCGCCGGGCTCACCGAGGTCCTGGGCGGTACGCCCGAGCAAGTGGAAAATGCGGCGGAGATTGGCATGGAACACAACCTGGGACTGACCTGTGACCCGATCGGCGGTCTGGTACAGGTCCCTTGTATCGAGCGCAATGCCATGGGCGCGGTCAAGGCGATCAACGCTTCGCGCATGGCGTTGCGTGGCGACGGCCGCCACTTCGTCTCCCTGGACAAGGTTATCAAAACCATGCGCGAGACCGGCGCCGATATGAAAACGAAATACAAGGAAACGGCGCGGGGTGGTCTGGCGGTGAATGTGATCGAGTGCTGACGCGCCGCATCCGCATCACCAGACGAAAGGGGCGGCAACAGATATTGTACCTGCGGCCTGTTATCCCGGGTCCGTGAGGTTATGAATCAGTAATCCTGGTACAGGCCGGGCCCCGGTTCTTCCATGCCGCACGGCGTACCGCGGCAATGTGCCTGGCTCCGGTGCTCACCCTGGTGATGCCGGCCGCCATGATGCGTTGCGCAGCTTCAGGATTAGCGGCAAGTTCGCCGCAGATCGACAACGGCTTGCCGGCCCGGCGGGCCACCCGGGACAATTCCTTTAGCAGCCGCCACAATACGGTATGGTGTTCAAAACACTGCTTGCCCTTGCCGTCCTCACAGGTCCGGTCACCGGCAAACAGGTACTGGATCAGGTCATTGGTGCCGATGTTGCCGAAGTCGGCCACTTCCAGGATCTGGCGTGCCTGGAGACAGGCCGACGGTACCTCGAACATCACGCCATGGCGCAGTAACGCAGGCCTCAGGTCGGCCACACAGGATTCGAACAGGGAACGCAGACACACGAACTGCTCCAGGTCGACGACCATCGGGTACAGCACATTGATCGGCCGCCGGCTGGCGGCCCGTGCCAGTGCGCGGGCCTGGGTGCACAGGAGGTCGGGACAGGCCAGCAGCAGGCGGGCGCCGCGGCCACCTTCCGGAATGGCCGGGTGGTTTTTCTGCAGCCAGTCGGCATGCTTGTCGGCCCCCAGATCGAGGAGCCGGATTGTTACCGGCCGCTCTCCCATGGCCTCGAGCACGCCGCGGTAACGCGCCTGCTGCTCCGCGATCCCCGGCATGCGTCGTTCCGCAAGCACCTCGATTTCGGTCCGGTACAGACCAATACCGTCCGCCTTCGCTGCCAGCGCCTGGCCCACATCGGCGGCGCGGTCGATGTTGGCCATAACCTTGAAGTGGGGCAGGGGGTCGTGCACTGCAACGGCAGGGACCCGGCCGGCCAGCGTGCGGCGCAGATCCGCGAGGGTCTGTTGCGTCGGGTTCAGAATCACC
>Ga0210064_1000156_pt1 | contig 32510 bp, 33 predicted proteins | sample Muzzi_CordC_D2_FD_185531 | JGI IMG/M metagenome (GOLD analysis project Ga0210064, IMG submission 185531) | Wetland microbial communities from San Francisco Bay, California, USA, that impact long-term carbon sequestration - Muzzi_CordC_D2 (SPAdes) | ecosystem: Environmental > Aquatic > Marine >... | reverse complement strand
GAAAAGCCTCGCTGATGAAGCCCTGGATTACATCGGCAGGCTATATCAAATCGAAAAAGAGGCCAAACACCGGGAACTGGACATTGCCGGCATCTGTCAGCTACGCCAGGAAAAAGCCAAGCCGTTATTGGAAAAATTTAAATAATGGCTGGATGCCAAACAGCCGCTGACACCTCCTAAAAGTTTATTGGGCCAGGCGATCGGTTATACGCTGTCCAACTGGAAAAAATTAATCATTTACATAGAAGACGGCCTGTTAAGACCGGACAACAATCTGGTAGAAAATGCCATCCGTCCCTATGTGATCGGAAGGAAGAATTGGCTGTTCGCGGGCAGCCCGGATGGCGCGATGGCCAGCGCCACCTTCTTCAGTCTTATCGAGACCGCCAAAGCCAATGGTCTGGAACCCTATGCTTACCTGCGGCATATTTTTAAAAAGCTGCCGCTGGCTCAAACCGAGCAAGATCTCAAAGTTTTGCTGCCTCAAAATATTGACTCTAACTCCATTGTAGTCGGCGGCCAAACTTGACTTCCGACCTTCTGCAACCCCATGGTCACCGTTGCCTGCGCAGGCCTGGGGGATTAATTAACGCCTACTTCACCTTGCCGGGGGTATCGACGATGCCGGTATCTTGATAGATTCAGGCTGGTTCTCCCGCGCTGAGGTTGATGCTTTAGATTTAGTGAAACGATGGCCGAAATCAGATCAGATTTGTATCGGAATTGATGCGCCTCGAATGCCATTGACCTCAAAGCGCAAATGGTTTTGGAACGGTGCCAAACGAAAATGGACTCCTCGAAAAGGGCAGAAAGGTAGCGGCCGGCACTGTGAAATCGTCATCAGCGCCCACCGGATCGCCAATCCTCAATGGACTCCAATTAAAGGCAAATCCCCGGATTGGATGAATTTGGGTTTTAAGCTTTATTCAGCTCTCGAAGGGCTCGCAAAAGTTCATGAGGTGTTTCCCACCGCTTCTTATACGCTTCTACAAAGCAATACCGATGTCCGCATAAACGCTGATTTTTCTGCCTGTAAGCCAGGCCCCAAGGATATGCTGGATGCATGGGTTGCTGCCGCAACAGTGAGGGAATTTGTTGAAGGGAGGGGAACTGAGGTCGGTGGCGGCGATGGATTGGGGACGATAATCTTGCCAAGGCCATTGCCTGAACCTGTCATAAAAGAGGTTTTGGTGTGGCCGGAATAAATTATTACAGATTTTTATGTTAAGTTCAGGGTTGCTACCAGCGTGATTTGATAGAAAATGTTGAGTTTCGAACCCATAAAATTAGGAGGTGTGAAGCATTAGCGAGGCTTTTGCAGCAAGTTCCTGGGCAATACTTTTCTGTTCTTCTTTTAACTCCGGCCAGCCGACTATATCTGCATGCCGTGGAGGGATGTTATCGGGCTCAATTTGAAGATTATTTTCCAGAATATTAAGCGCCAGAATATCAGCTCTCCCGCGCAAGTTTCTGGGTGGATTCATTTTGCTGATTACTTTATTAAACCCGATTTTCCATATTTCAGTTTCCGAGAGATTATCGATTCTGAAAACAGAAAGCCGATGATTTGGTGGGGGCATAAAAGCTTGGGGCTTAACTATATTTTTTTTACGGCTGAACCAACGTTTACTCGTTATATAGCGCGCTATAGTCTCCCGGCCAGATATTTCCTCTGTAACACTGTCTCTCTTAAGAAAACAATCTATCAAGATTGTCAAAAATCTCTTTAGGTATTTCATCACCAAAGTATTCCCGGCCGTATGCTTTATTGGGGCCATATAATCCAGCATATGTAATCTCATTGCGTTTTCCGATACTTACGGAAAACACTTTTCTTGGTTCTAAATGCCATTCAAGCGAAATTTCACCATCTGGATCCACGGCAACCTCCGGCTCGCGAACTGTTGTCGGAAGTGCTTGAATGAAGCGTTCAGCTTCAATGAAAGAATCGGGATCTACAGGTTGGGCTCCATATCCATCCCAATTTTCCGAGGAACATTCTTCCGAAAGCTTATAAAGCTCCTGCAGACTTTCATTCGCATTAATAATCGCGCTTGGAGAACAATCTTCCAACATCTCTTTTACAAATGAATTAAGAGCCTGAGCGACATCGCTAGCTCCACGATCAGTTGGAACGAAAAAAGTATTATTATATATTAATGGAACGCATGCAGTCGTCATTCGAATAACCTCACAGTTTCATCAGTTATGCTGCTGAAAAACATTTGATTTTTTTTGTTATGCAAATTTGCAAAGGTTTCCCAAATTTCACCGTTGTTTACGTTAAAGTCGCCCGTTTTAAAACTATCAATGTCTAAGACTATCGTAATATATTTATCGGGTTTTGGGCTTTTTTCTAAAGCCTGAACAATATTGGTGGCAACATCCAACTCCTGGTCGTAAACAACTACTTTCGATAGAAAACCACTGATAACACCCTGGGCCTTATCTGGAATCTTAGGAGAAGCTGTAAAATAGTCTGATAAATCATCAATAGGAAGCGGAATGTTAATATGATTAATATATCGCGTTGCTAACCTGGTAACGGCTTCAGGCTGAGCTATTTCACAATACATTCCCCACAATTCCCTAGCTTCATCTAACATTTCCTCCCAATAAGTGTATGGTCTTAGACGGCTGAAAGTGAAGCCGTCGATTCGAAATTGCGCAACCTTTTTTTCATTCTCCGGTCTGAAGAAATACCCTTGAACACCATGGTATTCAGAAGATGGTGGTTGAGATTCTCCTTTCTTAATTTTAAATTGGCTTGAAAATAGTTTACGATCTTCGACTTTTGGAAACCGATCGCCGATAGAATTTTTTAATTCGAGAAAGGTTTCAACTTGAAATTCAGAAGGGAGCTTAACACGGAAATCAACAATAGCTTCTGTTATTGGGGCATTATTTAGATGTCTAACTTCAGCCATTTATCGATAGGAATGATATAGGATTTAGGTGGTTGTGAATTTTTATCGCACTTTATATCGAATCGGATAAAATTTGCAAGACTAAAGTTCATATCAACTATTACTAATATTTTAATACCCTTAAGAATAAAATCAAGAACACAATCTAAATATCCAATGAAACCTAAACCACAGTTTTTAGGGATATGCTTCGTATTGGGTTGTAAATATGAATGGTTTTAGGCAGGAAATTTCGGGGAATACAGATCTATTATCACGGGATATGCTAATCAAAGTTGACGGCTTTTTAGACGGCTTTTAATTCCCTTAAACGGATTTTAACGGTCGAAAAAGGTAATAAAATCAGGTGGAATACGCTCTCACTCGGCCTCTCACGCCGGTAACGCGGGTCAGTTAGCCAGATGCTAATAAAAATCCCGCTGGGATCACCAAAAATTATGAGGTTTGCCGATCGGCAAACCTTTTTTATTGATACAAACAAATTTCTAAAATAAGTTGACCGCCATACTACATTAAGGGACGCCGGGAGTTTTAAATTCGAAGCTTCGAGATTAGCTTGGCAGGACCACATGCGAACATGACGAGGGAAATTGAAACTTTTTTGTCTCAGATACTGTTTTGAGGGATAGCCGTTACACTTCCAGTTCGATATAGGCTAATAATTCTCGCCAGCTGTCCAACCATATAAAGGGGTAATGAGATTAGGTCGAATGTTATGACAGACGTGGAATCCGCCTGTCGTTGAGAATGCTTTACTTTCTGAATTGAAGGCGGATTAAGATCAAAACGAACACCTAGTCTGGCATTTTTGCTGTAAACGAACTGAAGCATCGATTTCAGGGTTCCACTTTTTCCGGCTTTCACTTCCACGGGAGTGATTAAATCACCCTGTGAAATAACGTAGTCAACCTCGGCGTTTGCCGATTTTTGCTGTCTTAACCAGTAGCATAATTCCGGTGGATCGCTCAGCCCTCTGGAATAAAGAAGATGTTGACCGATGAATTGTTCTGCCATAGGTCCTTCATTGATAAGCTGCCGATCATTTAAATTGGATATTGCCAACCAATCCAATCCGCATATGCGATTCATCAAACCAATATCCAAAAACAGGGCTTTATACGTAAATTCATCGATTTCAGCTTGAAGGGGTAGGCCGGAACAGTGAGAGTGAAACACCAGGCTGATGACCCGGGCTTTAGACAATAGTTCAATAGCGGACCTTATCTCACGCGCTGCCTCATCTCTGGAAATATTGCTGTACTTGATTTTTTTGCCAACCGATCTGGCAACAAAATTAAATACTTTTTGCAGTCGTAGCAGAGCCTTTTCAGTCGCATATTTCGAAAAATCATCAAGGTAAGTGGATATTATGGATCGATGAACCGGTATGATATCAGAGAATTGCCCCGATCTCAGGTAATTCAGGATGGCTTCCGGCATACCGCCCACCAACAAATATTCCCGCTGTCTATCCAATAGTTTTTTTTGAACGGTTTTCGGTATATCATCACTGAAATCAAATTCAATTATGTATTTTAATAATGACTCGTCGATTTCTGACAGAAATTCTTCAAACGTCATTGGACCAAGGTGAACATATTCGATTCTGCCGACCGGCATGGAAAAATTATGTTTTGACAGAACAAATTCAAGCAATGAACCGGCTGCTATCACGGGCAGTTCTGGTAGGTCTTCATAAAAGTATCGAAGCGCTTGCAGAGCATTTGGCGTTGCCTGTATTTCATCTAAAAACAAAATGGATCCAGGGCTTATGATCTTCCTGCCCAATAATCCTTCCAGTTCTTTGCTGATCAATTTTGTATCTAAGGTTTTAAATATACTATTTAGTTCAAGATGTTGCTCCAAGTTTATTTCATTCAATATAAACTTGTTTTCTTCAGCAAACTGGCGAACCAGGGTTGATTTTCCAACCTGCCGGGCTCCCCGAATTACCAGCGGTTTTCTGTGTTCGTTTTTAATCCATTTTTTCAAATATTGCGCTGCTACCCGTTGCATAATTCCCTCTACGTTTGAAATACACCCTTTTTTGATACATATTATGTTCGTAAAAAGGGTATATGTCAAGCAGGTTATGGTGACAAAATCCTTCAGAGTCAACAAAGCAGTTCTGGTTTAGCTGGGGTTATTGGAGCCAATAAATTTATAACATTCTATCCCTCAACAAGCTTTAACTGCCCGGCAATCTTGCACCTTGTTGGCGTTGGTCAGGGTATTTCTGGGTACTCGCTATTGGCAACCATATATTAATCAAGGATCTTTGCTAAAGTTTGATCCAATGATTAAATTCTATTTGTTTAGAGATTGCGGTTACATTACCAACACTGATTGTCGGAAGGGTTGGCGCAGGCACAAACTTGCCGGCATTTAAGGCCGCTCTTTCACTGATGGATTGTTATGGCCCGGGAAAAGCAAAAAAACTAGCAGAAATTATGGGGGCAGTCATCTTGGCCGGAGAAATAGGATGCACTTCGGCCATGTGCGCATTTGAATTTGTTCAAGCACACGAAAAGCTGGGAAAAAATAGGCCGATTCTATCAAGGTAGCCTTTCAAGATACCCGGATACTTTAGGTCCATATTTGATGTAATTTTTAAAGTCGTTGCGAAATATCCCATATTGGGAGGAGAAGAAAAGGGTCACATCCTAAATATTAAATATTGGAAAATTCACGTTGTTGAATAGGTTGACTAAATAATAATGCCGAAGGCTACCTGTATCTCCGTAACTATTTATAATTGCGTAAAAATTAGAAGGAACGATTCCTAGCCTAACTGAAATACAAACTCAACGATTGTTATCTTTGAAAATAAACATATCAACATAACCTATTTAAATATCGAAGAAAATGATTGATAATAAGTTGATTTATTCAACAACGTTCCCTAAATTTCACCCCTCGCCCTTTAATGGGCGACCCCATGCTGAAAAAGCAGTTGCGTCCCTTTAGACTACGTGGACATGTTGTGGTATCGTTGTCAACACCTCGCAGCCGTCTTTTGTGACCAATACGGAATCCGAGACAAAATAATTACCCTCTCGCCCAGTGTGCATCAGCCATGATAAAATATGAAAAACCATGCCGGTACGAAGCTCCAAATTACTGTTGTGGCGTAAACCTCGTGGTATCCCCCCTCCTGACCACGCCGGGGGAAAGGCAATGCCCACAATGTACCCACAGTGATGCCGTCTGTAATGCGCAAGCCCGGCTGCATCGATCCGGTCCTGCCAAGCTTGATATACGTCATGCGCGGTCACTCCCGGACGTATCGCTTTTGTGACATTGTCAAACGCCTCAATACACACCTGCTCTATCTCTTCGGTTCCGGGTGGTATTTTATCCACGAAGATCAAACGACCCATCGGTGCATGGTATCGTCTGGCGCAGCCGGAGAGTTCGACAAAAAGAACATCGCCGACTTCCAGCGTTCGATCCGTCCAGGTGCAGTGTTCCAGACCCAAGGTTGGCGTAGACCGAATGAAGGGTCCAAACGCCGGATATTCACCGCCAGCCAAAATCATTGCCCGGTGAACCTCAGCAGCAACTTCTTTTTCTTTCACGCCTGCCCCCGCTGTTTCGATCGCTGCTCTCATCATGGTGTCCGTTACAGCAGCGGCTTTGCGAGTGTACTCAATTTCCGATGGGGACAGCGTCACCCGATTTTGAAAGATAAGTTCCGAGGCGTCAATCCATTCTACATTCGGCAATCCTCCTTGGATTTTTTCTGCAATGGATATGGGAAGATATAGACTGTTTTTTTCCAATCCCAATCTTCCCTGAACCAGGCCTTCCTCTTTTAAGACCCGTATTGTGGTCTGAGACGGATCATCCAGGTCGCCATACCCTACAAAACGGGCATTCGTCAGCTGGAAATCCATGGTCACCTGCTCCATGGCACGAGCGATCAATATCATCTCATTCTCAAGAGTTACAATCAACCCGTGGAAGGCGAAAAATCCCCAATGGTTTATCCCCGCTAAATAGTAAATGTTTTCAGGAGTCGAAACCAGGCAGGCTTCAAGATTGTGGTTGATCATGCTTTTTCGAATTTCATGCAGTCGCGCATCATACTCAGCTTTTGTGAAAAAGGGCAATGTGCTCATTATGGATATCCTTAAATCAAGTTTAATTAGCCTGGGTTGAAGCAAATGGCCACTGCCGGCCTCATTTAATCGTCGCGCCCTTCTGGGCAGCCTGATAAATGGCATCGATTTCTTTTTGCGCGTCCTCGGGTAGTGGCAAAGGCTGATGGGACCCAAGGATATGAGCAACCTGTTCGGCGGCACGCTGTTCGACGGTCTGCCTGCCGGTCCTATCCCAGTTGGAGTAGATATCCCGCATGAAAAGACGGGGCATAAACTGCTCCGAGCGAAAATGATCAAATGTATGTTTATGCTGAAAAAAATTACCGTGGGGCCCGCATCCGACCTGCTTGATGATGTCCACTGCCAGTGTCTCGGCATCGACCCCCATGCCTTGGGCGAATCGTCTGGCCATGTCGATGATTTCATTATCCAACAGTATTTTTTCGTAGCTGACAGCCAAGGTGTTTTCCAACTCTCCGGCACCATGCAGGACAAAGCTGGCCCCGGCCAGGATAGGAATCAGGGTGCTCATCATGGCCTCGGCCCCGGCCTGCATGTCCAACGCATTGGCATCCGATGAGCCGCCGGTGGCTCTGGCGGGAATCCCGAAATGTCTGGCCATTTGGACGGTACCTACGGCAAAGATATCAGCTTCCGGGGCACCGTAGGGAAGGATCATTTTTTGCATGTCGAACACGCTTGAGACCGTCCCGTAGATTACGCCAAGCCCCGGATTAACGCACTGCACCAAAACGGCATGACCTAAAAATTCGGCAGTCTGCTGCACCACTGCACCGGCCACGGTGGCCGGTGCAGTGGCCCCGGCCTGGACTTCCGGAGAAATTGAAATCGGCACGCCCTGCCGGGCATATTTCAGCATACCCGCCAGTTGGTCCGCCTCATTGTAAAGTGGGCTGAACGGGTTCATTATGGCCACAAGGGGCAGAGCACCCGGCGGGAGGTGGCCGCAGGTATCCGCGACGATCTGGGCCATTTCTAAAACCAAATCCACCGCTCGGCTCACACCGAACACGGCTTTGCTCGAGCAGGAGAACATGGTGCGAGTATGCCACGCCTCCAGCAGACCGGCGGGCATGTCAGGCGGGTTGATTCCGGTGGATGCCACCGCCATATTGGGCAAGGCATCGCAAAGCCGACAGATATCTTCCCCGTCTTGGGGTCGCCCGGGTCGGCGCTTGCCGTTGGGGCCGATGATGTGGAGGGCGGAATCGGGCATCGAAAAGTGGGTCTGGGTGCCGTCCATCCGGATAGTGTTGTCGGGATTACGGGCGTACCAGGTAATGCTGCCGGGAAATTTATTGATGGCCGCCGTTACCATGTCAGCCGGATATCGGACGACTTGGTCCTTAAAATCGACCCTGGCTCCGGCGCCTTCCAGGATATCGAGCACTTCCTGATTGGGCAGCCACAGACCGACTTCTTCGAGCACCTGTAGCGTCGCCGTATAAATTTGGTCAACATCTTCATCCGATAGCACGGTTAAATAGTTATTGGGCAACATTAATTTCTCCTCTTTATGCGGTAGAAAGAAAGATAGGCACTGCAACCCCTGTCTGTTTGAAATATTGGTGAAGTCTTAGAAGAGGCGCTGGACAAGTCGGAACCATCCGCTTGCGCAGTGCTAGTCAGCCGCCAATACAGCACTCAGGAATGCCTCGGTGCGTTCGTTCTGGGGGGCTCCGAACAACTGATCGGGAGGTCCTTGCTCGGCGATCTTGCCTTCGTAAAAGAAGCACACCCGGTCTGAAATTTCCCGCGCAAATCCCATTTGATGGGTAACCATCAACATCGTCAGATTATACTCGTTGTTGAGTTTGCGGATAACATTTGTCACCTCGCCGATGACTTCCGGATCGAGCGCCGATGTGACCTCGTCGAACAGCATAATTTTGGGCCTCATGGCCAGCGCCCTCGCAATGGCGACCCGTTGCTGCTGACCACCGGACAAGCGCGCGGGATACTGATTCATCTTGTCTTCCAAGCCGACCATCTGCAGCAATTCCACCGATCGCTGCCTGGCCTCGTCTTTGCTCAGGCCCAATGACTGTACCGGCGCCTCCATGCAGTTATCGAGCGCGGTCATATGCGGGAACAAATTGAACTGTTGAAATACCATGCCGATGTTGGAGCGCATCTTGCGCAGATATGACTTTCTGGCCCTGACCAGTTGTCCGTCTTTTCCCATATGTGTCAGTGGCTTCCCATCGACGTAAATGACGCCTTCGTCAATTAATTCCAATGTCATCAGCATGCGCAGGACCGTCGTTTTGCCCGACCCGGACGGCCCGATGATGGCGACCATTTCATTGGTTCTGACATCCAGGTCCAGTGAATCGAGGACTGTCAGGTCCCCGTAGCGTTTGGTCACCCGGTCGAAACGAACCATGGGAACGTCGTCGCCACGCAATACAAGGGGAAATTTTTCGCTGCTCATCACATTCAATCCTTTGCATATAGTTTTTTCATGCCGAGCGAAGCACGCATCCAATCTTCGAAGCGTCGAATAAACATTGCCGTTGGCAATGAGATCGCTAAAAATATCAACCCGACCAGGGTATAGGGTTCCAAAAAACGATACGTTTCGGCGCCGATGGAGGTTGCCGCGTGAAAGAGTTCCGTGACACCGATGACCGAAAGCATGGGGGTATCTTTAAAAATGGCCACCAGATAGTTGCCGAAGCCGGGGATAACGGTGGGAATCGCCTGCGGAATGATGATTTTATAGTAAGTTCTTTTCACACTCAAATTCAGCGCGATGCAGGCTTCCCACTGGCCCTTGGGGACGCTGTCCAACCCCGCCCGGTAGACCTCAGAGAGATAGGATGCATAATGCAGACCGATGGCGATCATCCCCGAGGTCCAGGGAGACAGGCGTATACCGAATTGAGGGCCGACATAGAAAACGAAAAAAATTTGCAGAACCAACGGTGTGGATCGTACAAATTCGACAAACTCTCGGACGATGTGGGTCAGTAGTCGAAAGGGTGTCCGCTGAGCCAGAGCAAAGGCCAATCCGAGAATTAACGCGATCAAATAACCAAAACCGGCGGCAAGCAGAGTTTTGAGGGTCGCTTCGAGCAGCCGCGGCAAGATTTCAAAAGTAAAATTCCATTTCCAGTCAAACATGAATTTATCCTATGCTCAATTTTCGTGACAGCCGTTTTTCAAGCCCGCGCATACCCGGCGTGAGGATAAAACGCGCGATGAGATAATAAATAATCAGGGCGGTTCCGAATGTCTGGGCGGACAGGAGGGTCGTCGAGTTGATCATCTTGGATTCGAACATCAAGTCGGTGACAGATATCAAGGCCACCAGCGCAGTTGATTTGAGCAATTCGATCAGCAGATTCCCCCAGGGCGGCAGCATGTTCAGCAGGGCCTGGGGAAAGATAATTCTGCGCATGCGCTTGAACGGAGGAAGGTTGAGTGCGATAGCGGCTTCATATTGCCCGCGCGGCACGGACTGTATGCCGCCTCGCACCAGTTCGGCGCCATAGGCTCCCAGGTTCAGACCAACCGCAAGGAAACCGGCCGTAAATTTATTCAGCGTGAGTCCAAAAAGCGGCAGTACAAAAAATATCCAATACATCTGCACCAGCAGCGATGTTCCCCTGAATATCTCAATATAAACGATTCCCACCCATCGCACGGGAAAAAATGAAGACATTTTCATAAATGCCATGACCAAGGCAATAACGACAGCGAGAATGGTTCCCAATCCTGCCTGCTGAAGCGTGACGAGGGTACCATCGACAAATCGCGGAGCGTATGTTTGCAGAAACTCGACATAAGATTGCATCTTGATTCCTTTTTCATGCAAATTGACAGCTACATGATACCTTTAACACTATTATCAAGATGTGAAAGCGTGTTCGAGTAAGAAGAAAAACATCTATCTTGAGTGGAGGAATTCCGGGCAACGCCCTGAGGCGTTGCCCGGAATGTTAACCGCGTGGCACTGGTGCATCGATGCTGCGGTTATCGATTTTCGCAGACATAGGCTGTCGTTGCATCTCCTGGCAGTTGAGACTCATTATACCCATACTGCGCTACAGCCTTCATCATTTCATCCGATCCCATGTATGTTTTCAAAGCCTTGTTAAAGGCGGCCAGAAACTCGGTATCCGATTTACGAAATGCAATACCCACCCAATTAAAGGTCCATTCGGGATTTTTTGACGGGTCGGTAGGCTCTACAGCGCCCCCGCTCTCCTTGGACAGGTGCAGCGCGCTGAAGTAGGTAACTCCGCCGGCATCGGCCCGGCCGGATCTCACTGCCGCCAGAATTTCGGTGTTGCTGGGGACGGTCATAATTTTGCTCGCCGGTACACCCACTCTTTTAGCATTCTGAATCGTACTGTAGCCGGCACCGGTTACAATGGTGGCGTCTTTTTCCTTAATGTCCTCATAAGTCTCCAGGCCTTTGGGATTGCCTTTGGGAACTATGAAACATTCGCCGAACACCCCGATGGGCTCCGAAAAATTGACATTTTCACAGCGGCTTTTAAGGATATACATGCCACCGGTAATAATATCAAAACGATTCGCTTTTAATCCCGGGATCAGCCCGCCCCACTCGGTAACCACGGGCTCGATATTCGTGTAACCCATTGATTTAAGGATCCCCAGCGTGATCGCATTGGCAAAGCCAAGAGGCTCCTGGTTGTCACCCGGGTAGGCCCACGGAATTTCGGTGGCAAACCCCAGTCTGATGGTTTTACCATCATGGATGCGGTCAGATATCGAGTCGGCGTGCGCCACGGTTGCCAATCCCACAAAGGCCAATACCAGTAACAGTGCCAAAGACGGTTGAGTTAACTTTTTTACCGTTTTAATCATCGTTTGTGCCTCCTTTGGTTGAATAGGGTTAATCTTAACTTCCGCCAATTGTCCGTAGGTCCCTGCGAGGCGATCGCTATTTACACGAGCCGCCCCGCCGAACAAGCTCCCCCAATAGTTAGTTTCCATCCCGAAATGGCCCTTTTTAATTTCCGAATGGGCACTAGTTAAGTACCATACGATCTTGCTGTACGCAATGCCGCCAGGATATTTTCCGTGGGCACCCCCTCGATAATATTGTGTACCGTCGCAAATACAAAGCCACCACCCGGGGCCAGTGTATCGATGCATCGCTTGACCTCCTCAGATACCTGCTCCGGAGTTCCATAAGGTAGGGTATCCTGGGTATCGATGCCACCACCCCAGAAACATAGGTCTGAGCCAAAATCCCGTTTCAGGGTCGCCAGATCCATATTATTGGCCGTGTATTGGACCGGATTCAGAATATCCACGCCGATTTCAATGAAGTCAGGAATAAGTGATGAGACCGAACCGCAGGCATGTAATAACAGAGGGGCTCCGGTTCTTTTTTTAATGTGATCGTAGAGACGTGCGTGGTATGGCTTAATCAATTTGCGATATGTATCCGGGCTGATCCACGTTGAAGACTGCATTCCCACATCATCGCATACTTCAATGATATCGACATGTTTATAAAAAGTCTCGGCATAACCGTCAAACGCCTTTATGTGCTCCTCGACAAGTTTATCCATAATGGCTTCCGCCATGCTCGGATTGCCGGCCAAATCCATCAAAAACTCAGACCAGCCTCTTAAAAGCTGACCCGCCTGAAAAACATGCCCCCCAAAACAACCGACCAGCGCTCTGTCGTTATGATCCCTGACTTTTTTCACCTTCCGTTCAAGCTTTTCCAGCGGCATATCATACCATTCGGGACGATCCATACTTTCAAATGCATCCGTATATTCATCTATTTCCTTCAAATCTTGCAAGTGCTTTAACGGATGATGGCAGGTATCATAATAAAAGCCGTCGTCAGGCATGCGCAAACAGGCCTGGCCGCGTTTATCCAATATCACTTTATCTCCATTGGGGAGGCGTTCAGGCTTAAACTCAGCGGGATACTTCACAGGCGTTGCATCGTAGGCATGACCATCTCTCCATTCATTTGGGAGATGCCAAATAACCTTGGCGTCGACACCTAATTCATCGGCAACCTGGTCATCAACGATAACAATCTGCTGACAAATATCAACTATGCGACATGGCGCTGCATCTATTCCCAAAGTTTCACACAGCCTTCGATAGGGTCCTATCGCTATGCAACTGCAATCAGTACCGCCGAGATCAATAGGGATACGATCGGATTCTTCGTGCCGAACTGCCTTTAAGATTCTTTCTCGTGATGTGAGCTCCATTCTTTTCCTCTAAATCAGTATGGATGACATGTAAAAGGGTTACCTGAATTTTGTATGAAAATAAGCCTCAGCCAATTTTGTGAACATAACACCCTAAATGAGCGAAAGTCGAGGGTGCCCCAGCTTCCCCGGCGGCGGGATTTCCGCTTCGCTCCAACAAGGCGTCCAAGGGTGAAGCTGTAGTTGCCTACCGCAAACCCTTGGCAATCCCGCCCGGGCGGGAAAGAGGGGTGCCATCGGCTTTCCCATAGGGTAATACCATAATGGACTTGGAGCGGTGCTTGTCGCTTTAGAGTTCAGATCTCAACCGATTCTTAAAAACCCATTGGGTGCATTGGACAATACTTCCTTTCCAGTTTCTGTAATAAGTACCATTTCACAATGCCTTTGGGCACCTACTCCCGGGGCTATTGCATATGGCTCTATACTCAGCACCATATTGGGGCGCAAAGGATTGTCATTATAGACCCTAAGATTGCTTCTGTCGATGCGCCCTTCAAATGCATTCAAAAGTCCCCTGGAAAGACCGGTTCCACATAGGAAATTATTATATCCAGCATCTTTGAATACCTGTTGCCCCACCCTGTCTATTTCTGAGCATAAGGTACCGGGGGCACATTTTTCTATTGTTTTCTGCAATGCAGATACGACGGCATCATAGTAATGCTGCTGCTCAGGTAGAAGGTCACCCAATCCGATAGCCCTTTCCACGGCCGCCATATAATGGGCTACCGTGGCCTCCACGACAACACACATCAGCTGTCCGGGTCTTAACGGGTTGCCCGATGCGGCTGCATGGGGCTCTAAGGTATGGATGCCCTGTTGGCTGTAACAGTTAAAGCTTATCCCTTTATCCGGATGGTTGGAAGCCGCAAATCGAGCCATTGCGAGCGTTACGCGACCGGCCAGTTCAATTTCAGACATTCCCAATTTCGCTTCTGCTAAATAGGTTTCCATTCCAAAGACTGCTATGGCTGTGGCTGCTCTTATGATGTCTATCTCTTCAGCGCTATTGATGAGTCGCATATCCTCAATTATATCTGTAATATCTTCAACCTGGCAGAGCGGTTGCCTTGCTTTTAGCATCTCAATATATGCAATCGGTGTATATAACCCGTCAATTCCGATTCTCCTTAAGGCAAGCTTTTGCATAACATCAGCCAGAAGAGCTATGGCCTCGTTGACATTGGGGCCTTCAATATCACCATAGGTTATGACATTATTAATGGGAGAGTTGGACGAGATGTTTTGTTCATCGGCCTTGCCGGCAATAACAACCGGATCATCATTTTTGGGTATAATTGTAATTGAGGGCCGTCCCCAGGGCAAAATTGGAACACCACTTATGTAGTAGGAATTGGTAAATGAAAAAAAAATCCCAGCGTCATTGTCTCCCAAATTGAAACGCAGCTTCTCGATTCTTTGCTCGATCTCATTTTTTGTAAAAATACTCACTAGCTATCTCCTAATTAGTGCCCATCCGGAAATTACAACGGGCACAAATTAGTTTCCAATTTGGTCCGCCTGCGGCGGACCGGATGGAAACTAATTAATCGCCCTGAAAAGTAGTCCATTCAGGCGAAACTTTGAGAAAGTTTGAAAAAATTATCAAGAATCTGCACACCGCCGTGATCAGATTTGTACTTGCTTAAATCGATGGCACTATCCCGCTTAAAAAAGCATTTCCAGGTTTCTTTGCGGGTTTCAGGGTGGAATTGGCAACCATACCAGTGCCCCCCATAATCCACAGCAACGGCAGGACTGTCTTCTGTAGTTGCGAGGATATTCATATCTGCCTCTGTTGCCGGTATGATGTGATAGCCATTGGCAAAATTAAATTGCGGTTGTTCAGTAAGGCCCTGAAACAGCGCAGAGTCTTTACCGGCCTCCGACAAATGAATTTTATACGTTCCTGCTAGTAAACCATTGCTTCTTTCTATTAGCTTATTGCCGTTGAAGAAGTTTACCGCTATCATTTGATGCCCGCCGCAGATTCCCAATAGGGGTCGCTGCAATTTTCGATATTCTTGAAGCCATTTCAAACACTGTTTCAGCCACAACCTGTCTTCAAGAATCAGATGTATGGTTCCCCCCAAAATTGCCGCACTGATCTGATCAGGAGATGGAAGAATATCTCCTCGGATGATATCAGCACTTACCATGTCAAAACCGTATTTTTTTGCCAGAGCACCATGCCAGGAAATGATCCAGTCTTTTTCAAGACCCGAAGGGCAAATTTGTTTATAATCATCCACGTGATAGAGTGATGATTCTCCCATCATTGAAATATACAATAGCGTTCTATCAGGCATATGCGCACCCTTCCATCGCTTATTCGACTCATCTTTGGAAGACGGGGCCTATAATGGGCACTTACAGCTATTTTTTAAGGATCTATCGGCAATAAATATCTTATTATTCAAAATCCGTCCCATTACTAATCCGGTAATATTCCATATGGGATAAAAAAATAAGAATATAGTTGCGCCTTACCATCAAAGTCCCTTTTGTATCACCAATCTTCATTGGCTTAATTTCTTCCTCTATCTCCGAGTATAGGGTTTTTATATTTTGATCCCAAAGTTCATCAACAAAATGGAACCAGTTCCTTGAAGTTTTGTAATAAAGGGAGTTGCAGATATCGTAAAGAGTTTGGTTATCAATAATCCGACTTAAAACTTCATGGATTTTATTGCAGATACTCCAATATTCGTGAACGTCCTTGGCCCTATTGAGCGTTGCGGTCCGGACAAGCAATTTTTCCATACCATCAATATCAACCTGGCTGTAGGTCCTCTTGGCTAAATTAGCGACCATATCCAGGATCTCAATTCTGACTTGATAGGCATTCTTTAGCGCTTCAAATTTATAGCCGGTAACAACGGTTCCAACCGCTTTTTTTGTTTCAACAAGCTGCTCAAACTGAAGTCGTTGCAAAGCCTGCCGCATTGGAGTCCGACTAACATTAAATTCTTTTGCCAAATCAGATTCCTTCAAAATGGTCCCGGGCTTATACACCAACAAGCATATACGATCCCGCAACTCATCATAAATGCGCTCAATTCGGGTGCCGCATTTAAGTCTCTCTGCTTGTTGCGGCATGGACTCTATGTCAGCTTTTTTAGGCATATGTCTTGTACACCTGCTCTTCTTTGAATAGAGCCTGAATTTTCCAACTTAGGCCTTTGCCGGTACCTTCGACAACATGTCCCATGGTCTTCACTCGGCGATCGGCAATTATTTCGGAAATTGAACATACCGCCGCGATTCTGTCATAATGGTATTTTCCAATAACGCCAAAACTGATCAGACCGATTTTTTCTTAATGAACGGCTCCTGAAATAGCTTCTCCATGCCGTTCAGTTCGGCATCGATAAAATTACGGTTTACAAACCGGGTGATCACAGGGAGGTTTCGGATCAATCAAATGTATACTTTTAAATTAAAAAGTATACATTAATTGCGAATTTAATTACTTTTAAGTTTGCCGATGCCTAATTTTAGGGCTTGTGATGGCATTAAAGGCTTTGTTTAATATGCATATAATAATAAATGTATACATAGTCAAGAAATAAATTATTGGCAACATTTTTTAACAAACCGTAGGGTGAATATACCTGTAAGAGGTTGATATGTCGTATAAAAATTGAACACTCAGGATCAAACATTGGAACAGGCGGTTTTTTGGACACCGCTTAATTCCCGTGAACGGTTTTTAACGGTCGAAAAAGGAAATGAAATCAGGCGCAATACGCTCCCACTCGGCCTCTCACGCCGGTAACGCGGGTCAGTTAGCCAGAGGCTAATAAAAATCCCTCTGGGATCAACAATTGCGGAGGGCTTAGCCTAACAACGGTTAGCCCCTTTTTGATTTAGTAATTAAATGAATCCTAAACATACATTAACATCTATTGCAAGGCATTGACATGCAATCCATTACAACATAATATATTATCATTCAATCCGAAAGGAGTTTCATTATGGCAACCGTACAAAAAAGCATTCGTTTGCCGGAAGAGGCGGTCAAAGAAATTGAAGCATTGGCTTCGGGGACTGGCAAAGATTTTTCCGGAATCGCCAGAGACCTCCTCATTGAGGCGGTTAAGATGAGAAGATGTCCCGGGATTACGTTCGCTGATGGTCCGGCCGGAAGACGCGCCAAAATTGCCGGATCAGGAATTGATATCTGGGAATTTATCGCCACTTTCAAGAGCTTAGACGAAAACTACGATAAATTGAAAGATACCTATCACTGGCTAAGCGACCAGCAGGTCCGATCTGCACTCTCTTATTATGCACTTTATCCAGATGAAATTGAAGAAAAAATCACCCGTAATGAGTCTCTAACCGAGGCGCAGGTAATGAAACGGTTTCCGTTTTTATCAAAAACGGCAGGCAAAACGTGAAGCTATACCTTGATGAAGATATCAGCCCCAAGGTATCCGCAATTTTAAGAAAAAAGGGAGTGGATGCGGTCAGCGCCCATGAGGCCGATATGCTTCAAGCATCCGATGAGGATCAGCTATCCTTTGCTGCCGCTGAAGGACGCGCGATGGTGACCAGAAACAGGGATGATTTTATCACCTTAACGGTACAATTTTTTGAAGACTTGAAACCGCATAAAGGACTCGCCATTGTTCCTCACACCATACTAGGATCTGAATTCAGTAATCTGGCGGCCCTGTTGGTGACGTTCTCTAAAAAGTATCACAATGGCTTGGAACCGCACACTATCGAATTTCTTCCGAGTAAATTGTAGCTATATATTTTCAAATGGAATTGGGGCTAGCTCCTAAATTAATGAAGTCTCTGGAAACCATCCGCCAGATCTGAAATCAAATCCTGTGGGTCCTCCAGCCCGATATGATAGCGCAGGAGATAGCCGGATTCATCCCATGGAGGAGCCGTTCTATAGGCCGCAGGATCGGCAGGAATCACCAGGCTTTCAAAACCGCCCCAGCTGGCTCCGATTTTAAAGTAGCGCTAGTTGTCCAGCATTATCAACGCATCCCTATGATGGGCGGCGGCGGCAATGGCCGGAATATCCTGAACTTCGAAAGTAAGCGAGCCCGGAGACTCGGTAAACACCACCCGTGTGTTGGAACGGATCAAACCGGTAATGCCCATGCCGATGAGCGGGTCGTAGTAAGTTGTTTCCACACCTAAACGCGCCAGAACCGAGTTGCAGAATTCCCGGGTCGGCGTGTAGACCGAGTCAACCATCAGCAGATGATCACCGCTGTTTAAAAATGCGGTCAGCGCCATGGTTGCCGCCGCCAGACCGGACGAGGTGACCACCCCGCCGACGCCGCCCTCCAGTTGTGCCACCGTGTCGGCCAGGGCAAAGGTTGTGGGGGTGCCGTAAGCGCCGTAGCGCACCCCGCGATATTTGCGACCGTCGGCAGCGCGGTTTTTAAACGCTTCAATGGTCGGATAAAGAATGGTGGATGCATGATAAACCGGTGTGTTGACAACACCGTGCTGTGACATCGGGTCCCGACCCAGGTGTACCAGATCCGTATTTTTACCCATGTTATGGCTGCGCTTTCTAAAGGAATTATGGAGATGTTTTTTAAATTTGGGTCTCGCCCCTGGCGCCAGTTTTTATTCTTTGATCGGACAGCTCCCTCTCACCCAGATATTCAGCGCCCAGTTTGGAGAAATAATCGGCCGGCAGATTCACGGTAAATTTTTCAGCTTCTCTTTTATGTAAGCGTCTTTGAATAGATACTCAAGACCGTTCAATTTTATTTCATAAACGGCCTGCAGCCGCCTTCCGAGTATTCCCTCTGGAAATCCTTTCTGAGAAAACCACACCAGATAAGGCTCCGGGAGATCAACTAAACGGACGCCCTTATATTTGCCGAATGGCATCTTTGTGGCTGCAAGCGCAAGGAATTCCTTTTTATCCGGGTAAACGGGTTGGATCATCTTTTGTCCGACTGGCACCGGGTCATTTTTCGAGCGGCTGTTTCACGACGATATCATTTTCGTTCATGATTTTTAGAAGGTTGCCGACAAGCTTGGAAAAAGTCTCCAAACTTTACAGCTATAGGCTTCCCCTATGTAGAGTTACAGGCAGGCCGATGTCAAGAAATGATTGTGGACGATCACCAATTTCCATCGGGCCTTGATCATCCTCCACCCTTAATGACAGCCGATGACTAAGTCCGCTTAAGGATTAAGACAGTCTGCGGTTATGCACTTAAACAGGCACAACCGGGCGGGTGCTGATTTGCATTTTTTCATACGGGCATTATTTTAGAGGACATAGCCAACCGAACTGCAGCTGCAAATAGGTTATCGAAGAATGAAAAAAGCTGCTAATAATAAATATTACAATCGCCAACAATTCATCTTGCTGTTTGTTTTAGCAGCTGTCGGCATAACTGCTGTAGGATTTGTGTCGGGAAAAGATGAACGGGTGCTGCAGGTTACTGCGACGGCACACAACTCTCTTCCCGGACAGACTCAAAACGACCCTTCACTGACGGCATGGGGCAAGAAACTGGTCCCGGGCATGAAAGCCATAGCCGTTTCGCGTGATCTGATAGCCAAAGGGCTGCGCCATGGTGTCAAAGTCAGAATCGACGGGCTTTCCGGCACATACACGGTTATGGACAAGTTGCATAGACGGTGGAAACGGAGAATTGATATCTATATGGGCCTCGATGTGAAATCAGCCCGGCGGTGGGGAAAGCGCGAAGTAACCATTCGCTGGTAGCTGTTCCGGCAAACACTTATAACGTTACCTGCATTTTTTCAGCAAACTTCGCTTGGGACAACCTTCCGATGCAAAAACTTTTGCATTGATATTAAAAAAAATATGTGCAAAGTTCAGGTATTCGGTCTTTATTAAAGCAAATCGGATTCTGCGAGAAAGCTATGAAAATATCATCCAAACTAATCTTTTTTTTGTTTCTGCTCTGGGGCCTTCATTTAACGCACAACGCATCAGGCAGCTCAGACATCGATCATTTATCAGCCAACGAAATTCCAATATTTCATAAAGGCTACAATGTCGAAAAACACGTCGATCAAGCCACACAATCCGAAGTTTTAACCTATTATGTTCGGACGGACCATCCGGCTGCTGAAGTGATCGAATTTTATGACGCCTACTTTAATGGAATTGGCTGGAAATCCTCGTTTGAGATATGCCAGAGACATTGGGATGAAACTGCGGTTAAAGACCAATATGGTAAACTGCAACCCCAACAATTATTCACGTCCTGGCAGTCTCCGAAAACGGATCTAAAGGTTTTCCTCTGGTTGATAAACAGGCTGTATCTCAAGGGGCCGCCGAACGAAGTACTTGTCAAGTTTCAGATCCAGGCCGGCGGAGACCGGTAACGGATTATAGTATCCCAGGTTACCTCATATCTCATAACAGTCGATCAGATATCTATTTTTCAATATGTTACTGTGGCCCGGCCCAAGACCGTTAGCTTCACAGCCCTGAATCGGGTCAACGGTCAATAAAAGTTCTCAGATCACGACTGTACTTTGAACGTTGAAGTTTGCGAAGGGCCTGGGCCTCGATCTGTCGAATGCGCTCGCGTGTTAAATTAAACATACGGCTGATTTCATCCAGGGTGTGATCCGTCTTCTCACCGATTCCAAACCGCATTCGCAAAACCTTCTCTTCACGGGGTGTCAACACGGCAAGTACTTTGCGCGTTTTATTCGCCAGGCTGCGGTTGACGGCAGCATTGAAAGGATCCATCAAATCACCATGCTCCATAACATCACCCGGGAAACATTTCGTTTCGGAGTGCAATGCTGCATCCAGTGAAAGCGGCTCCCCGTCGATTGCCAAAATCCGCTCAACTTCATCGAAGGAAATCCCGGTTCGAGCAACGAGTTCTTCTATATCCCTGTTTCCGTTTTGATCGGCCCCCACGGTGGGAGAGTTTTTTTTGAGTTTGCGATACTTTTCCCTGATATGAATCGGAAGGCGGATGGTTCGCGATTTGTTGCCGACAGCGCGTGATATCGCCTGCCGGATCCACCACGTGGCACAGGTGCTGAAACGGGTACCGCGACGGTATTCATAAAGGTCGACCGCTCTGAGCAGCCCGAGATTGCCTTCCTGAATCAGATCGAGTAAAGACAATCCGCACCCTGAATATCGTTTGGCCATCCTGACCACCAGGCGCAGGTTGGCTTTTATGAATTCGCTTCGGAGCGCATTGGCCCGGGTGCGGTTGACTTCAATCCGGGTGAGCATGCGCCGCAGCCTTTGATCATTGGATCCGGAGTTGGTTTCCAGTTCACGAATCGCTGTTTCAATGTCAACTATCACGCAGGGTTCAAAGCGCCAGATTTTTAGCAGGTCGAACATTCGATCGCTCAGCCGATTCAGCTTTTCTTCCAGGCGTTGCTCATCATCCGGCTTCAAACCTCCGGCAGCCAGTTTCTGACGACCGGTTTTTGCAGCTGCCTGCAATTTTCCGAGTTTGCGGCCGGTTGTTAGAAACGACTCAATTTTATTCTGGGAAGAGAGCGGTTCACCCCGCCGATGAATGTGCATGAGGATTCTGCCGGCTGCCTGTGCGCCGCTATTAACGCGGCAACCAAGGTTGATAATGTAGTCCACCGCGATAGCCGACTGCAGCATTGACCGTAATATTTCCTGTTCACCGGCTTCAATCCGCTTGGCAAGTTCAACCTCATCCTCACGTGTTAAAAGCTTAAAACGGCCAATTCTTTTGAAATACTGGGTAACCGGATCGCTTACCGCTTCCGGGTCAATTGAGTCCTCAGCAGCACTTCGCTTAAGGCCTTTAAGCCAGGGTGCAGAGCTATTAAGATTATGGTTGAGCGGCTGACCGGTATCGACGGCGAACATCCCGTCAGTCTCCATAAACGAGTTTTGGGTTGGATTCAGCAACTTCTACCCCCTTCCCTGGTTTGGCTGCATATCGCGAGCTTCCGGGCTATCTGAAATAATCAGACTGCCCGATTTTAAACCTTACTTATGAGCTGTTTACCCAGAAAAATTTTCATATGTCATCCGGCACCCCAGTTTCCAATAAGGCGGCAATGAATCCAGCAGAGTAAAAAAAAGGGTTTGAGCTACTTGTCTTCAGGATTTTGCTGTCTCCTGACCTCTCTTTGTGCATCGACACAGTCGCAATGCCCGTTTAATGCTTCGATATAGTGCATACATCGATCCCGGATGCTCGATTTTTTATAATACCTGCATTTCCTTTGTTTCTGCCATGTTGGCCCAGCACCGCATCGGGACATCAGTCCGGAAATACAGTAATTCAGACATTCTGTTTTTCCCGGGCTACAATTGGCCGGGTGTAATTTATGGGCTTCTTTTTCCACGCTGGAATTTTCCCCTTCTGCTTCTTATATCGCCACTGCTCCTTCTTTCAGGGACATGGCGGGTGTAAGAACCAGGCAGCCAAAAAGAAATCTGTTTTCACTTTATAAGGTTACCCGTTTTTAATTTGGATAAAACCTTTTTCACGTCTTTCCGGCTAGATTGTAATTCCACAAGTTAACGCCAGGATGACCGCAAAATGATAAAAATGTTAATTTCAATCCTTAAAGCATCTCACATTTACCGAACTTTCCAAGGTCAGGCCGCTGTGAGAAGATCGCTGGAAATTGTTTCTGCTTGTCAAACGGGAAAGTATGGAGCGATCAGAAGCGGGGAAATACAGGTGAAATTGGGAATGGAATTTATTTGTATTTCATTGGCACGGTTCTTGATAAAATCGGGGTGCGGCGCTGCCCGGGAAAGAATGACTTGACCGATCATTAATAATCGGTGCCGGCGGTAGGCCGAAAATTGCCGCGCCGGTAAAACAACGAAAAAAAAGAAGCGGCAAGAGTCTATTGTGGCAACTCGATCCCAAGCTTTATGGATCTCTGAAAATAAAATCCTCCTTTTTTATACCTGGGCCAACTGACCAGAATTGTCAACCGGATATTTTTATCTGGTGGAATTATCGATCAGCCCTTGTGCCACGGATTGTATTTTACCAGGAAAATTGAACAGGGCATTTTTCGGGTCAGTTCTTCGACGGTGCGACCGAACAAATAATGTTCAAACCGTCCCTCTTCATGGGCCGACATAATGATCAGGTCAATCTTCTCTTCTTTGACAGCCGCAATGACCTCTTCGACCGGTTTTCCTTCGCGAATCCATTCCGTAATTTGGAGACCATCGGCTTGCTCGGATTTTATGATACGGTCTATATCTTCTCTGGTTTTTTTAACCAGATTTTCGTATTCTTGCTTTAAGGAAGGAACCGGCAAGTTCCATCCCTCAAGGCTGAAGGGGTCATGAATCACGTGCAGAACATAAAGTTTGGACTTGTTCTGTCTGGCAAGCGATATGCCGTGATGCAAGGCTTTTTTGCAATTTTTGGTGGATCGGCTCACGACCAGAATCCGTTTGATATCATCCATGATACATCTCCTTTTTTTAAACCGTTAATTCCTTTCGATGATAGATAATAAATCGTGCGCCAATAATTGTACATCAGTATTCTTCCGATATTGATGTAGGACAAGAGCTTTTTCAGCTGTGGTTTCTTATCTTACAAAAAAACAATTGCAAATTTAAGGGTTTAAATTTAAGATGGGATGCGGCTTAAGTCAGTGAAACCTAAATTGCGCTAACCGCCTGTTTTAGCAAAACAAAATCTAAGTTTAAGGTCAGGATTTGTTTTAGCGGTAAATTGAAAAACCCGTTATTTGTGAATAAGAGCGCACGATTGACTATTGGCTAGGAGAATAGCGTGGAATACCCTGACCCCGTCTGTCCGGAAACGATAATTATTAATGAGGTTCAACTTCTTCTCGCCGAAAAGAGAACCTCGCTGGCCGCCATGCGCACGGGAATCGCGGTAATTGCACTGCCGCTCACCGTTGTGAGTGTTTTGATCGCCACCTCAAAATATTACGATATCGTTCACGTGATGCATCTGCTTGTACCGCTTCTGAGCCTCTGTGCGGCGCTTGTTTTATTGGGATCCTATTTGATTATACGATCGATCATACGTCTACTTCGTCACGACAAGCATATAGCCGAGATCAAGCGCAAACACAGCACAATAGCCGAATTTATTGACTGAGACGCATTGATGATATAAAAGCGATGGAACTTTTTCTTCTCAAATCTCTGCGCTTTCGCCTGCTGATGCTTGTTCTTGTCGCTGTCATCCCGGCGTGGGGGGTGATCGCGTATACAGCCTCGGAGCAAAGACGAATGGCGGTTGTCGAGATTCAGAGACAGGTCTTGCGACTGGCAAAATTCAGCGCCCGCGAAGAAGAGCAAGTGCTTCAAGGCAGCCGTCAAATCCTGATTGCTCTGGCAAATTTCGTTCGAAAAACAGATGAAAATCCATTCGAATGCAGCGTATTTTGCACCGACCTTCTCAAGCAGTTCAGACGTTATGCCAACATCGGCGCCGTAAAATCCAACGGGGATGTTTTTTGCAGCGCGGTTGCCTTAGACAGGCTGACGAACGCCGCTGATCAATCGTGGTTCCGGCGTGCCGTGGAAAGCGGTGATTTTACTGTCGGTGATTACCATGTCGGCCGGATCACCGGCAAACCCGTCCTGGTATTATCATATCCCTATCGGGTCGTTGAGGGTGGACCGGCCGCGGTGGTTTTTGCCGCCCTGGATCTGAAATGGCTCAATCGTTATATATTTGAAATCGAATCCCGGCTGCCGGATGGATTCACGATTATACAGATTGACGAAAACGCCGTTGTACTGGCACGTCAGCCGAAGGCCGAGCAATGGCTCGGGCGATCGATGATCGAATATGATTTTATCAGCGAAATCCTTTCGCAAAAGAAAGGTGTGATTGAAGCGCCCGGTGACGAGGATAAGCCTTACATTTATGCATTTGCTCCGTTGCAAAGTTTTTTCAGAAAACGGCCGGGCTATATGATTCTCGGAATTCCCCGTCAATTGGCCTTTGCGGAGTCCAACCGGGTTCTCGGACGTAACCTGATTTTGCTTAGCATCGTTGCTGCGGTGGCCCTGCTGGCGACATGGTTTGGCGGTAATCTGTTTATCATGCGCCAGGTGAAAGCCATGGCGCAAGCGAGCCGACGACTCGCGTCCGGCGAGATGGGCGCGCGCACCGGATTGGACTATGGCAGCGGTGAGCTCGGTCAGCTGGCAAAAACCTTTGACGAGATGGCAACCGCGCTTGAACAGCGCCAGGCAGAACGCCGGCAGGCGGAGATGGAACTCAAACGCTCCCAGGAGTTGTTTCGCAACCTTTCGGCACATTTACAGGACGTCAGAGAAGAAGAAAGAACCCGGATTGCACGCCAAATTCACGATGATATGGGCCAAGCCTTGACGGCTTTGAAAATTGATCTTTCCTGGCTAAACAAAAGGCTGGCAAACGATCAGGACAGCATCCACGAAAAATTACAGTCAATGGTCACTTTAATCAACGAAACCATTGAAACGGTGCATAACGTTTCAGCAGATCTGCGTCCCGGAATTCTGGACGATTTCGGATTGGCAGCCGCCATCGAGTGGCAGGCTGAAGAATTTCAGAAGCGAACGGGTGTGGCATGCACAACCGGCCTTACACCTGATGAATTCGAATTAAGCAAAGAAACATCCACGAATCTATTTCGCATCGTACAGGAGTCCCTGACCAATATCATCCGTCATGCAAATGCCACCGAAGTTGCAATAAAGCTCAGTGAAAAGAAGGCCATATTGGTTTTGGAAATTCAGGATAACGGCCAGGGAATCAGCGATGCGGCCATCACCGATCCGAGGTCATTCGGGCTCATCGGAATCAGAGAGCGGGTGCATTTACTGGGCGGTGAGGTGGATATCAGCGGCAGCCAGGATGCGGGGACCCGTGTTATCGTAAAATTGCCCATTTAAAAAAGGTAGAATTGTCATGATAAAAATAATTATTGCCGATGATCATCCCATTGTGCGGGCCGGGATGAAACAGATTATCTCCGAGGCTTCCGATCTGGTGGTCGCAGATGAAGCCGGCGACGGCCATAAGCTTTTAAGTAAAACAAGAGCGGCAGATTTTGATGTCGTTATTTTGGATATTTCAATGCCCCATATCGACGGTCTGGATGTGCTCAAGCAGTTGAAAATTGAAAAGCCGAAATTGCCGGTGATTGTTTTATCGATACATCCCGAGGATCAATATGCCCTGCGCGTATTAAAGGCGGGCGCTTCCGGATATGTCACCAAAGCCAGCGCCCCGGATGAATTAATCAATGCGATCCGCAAGGTTTACCGGGGCGGTAAATATATCAGCCCCGCGATTGCCGAGAAGCTGGCCTTTCAATTGGATGCCAACTTTGAAGAAATGCCCCATGAAGTTTTGTCGGACAGGGAATATCAGGTTTTGTGCATGCTGGCATCCGGTAAAACCGTCACGGAAATGGCCGAGGAACTCGCATTGAGTGTCAAAACCATCAGCACCTACCGCGCCCGCATTCTTGAAAAAATGGATATGAAAAACAATGCGGAATTGATCCATTATGCCATCCAGAACCAACTGGTGGATTAACGCATCCAATTGATATTCCGGCAGGCATCTGTCTTGCACAAATTTTTGCCTTATCCCAGCTAAATCCATCCCATTAGAATTTTCTTTTAACAGTTACTGCGATGCTATCGCCTTTTTCGCAAGTTCGCTTCAACACTTTGTCAGACAAACAACTACAGAAAAAAGGGCTGAAATCTTATCCGATTATCAGACCAACACCGATAGCCACATCGGATTGCAGGATTTATCGTCTAGCGAAAGAGAACCAGGGAGCGGCTGCTTTTTAATTTCAAGTTATTTCGGTTTATGAATAGGTTGCAAGCGTGTGCGATGCCATGGAGGCGGAACGTGGTGTACGAGGTTCTAAAACATATCTACGGCTGGATCGACCGCAACATTCTGGGTTTGGGCCGTGAGATGCGGCTTTCCTACCTGCCGCCGCTGATGGTCTATCTGGCCGCCGGAGTGTCGGGCTTGACCGGTATTGTCGGCACCTTTTTTGTTAAGGATTATCTTGGCCTCTCAGCCGCTTTTCTGGCGGCGCTCGGTTTCTGGGCCGGTATTCCATGGGTTCTGAAAATGCCGCTCGGCCATCTTGTTGATTTGTTTTGGCGCTGGAAGTCAGCCCTGGTGTTCTTGGGTGCCGGACTGATTGCCGTAAGCCTGCTAATCGTGGCCGGACTGTTGGCCTACACCGAAGCGATGCTTCGAATCTGGCCGGCTGAAATCTGGTATGTCATGAGTGTCCTGCTGGCTCCCGTGGGTTATGTCATCCAGGACGTGGTGGCCGATGCCATGACAGTTGAGGCGGTACCCCAGGTCGATGAAGCGGGTCGACCCATCGATTCCGGCAGGCGCCGGCTGATGCACACCACGATGCAAACCCTGGGACGGGTTGCCATCATCGGCGGCGCGGCATTGGTGGCGGTTGTCAACATTCTGATGTTTCAGGGCGTGGAATCGATGCCGCCGGCGGTCAAGGTTTCGGTTTACCTGCGAATCTATCTCATGGCGCTTTGCATTCCAATCATTTCCGTTGCGGGCATTGTTCTGGCGACGGTATTGAAGGCACGTGCGACCCGGCGCCTGAAACGCAGGGGCTTTGAACCCGATGATATCCGTGCCATGCTCAATCCGCAAAGCGAGCGTCCCAAACCCAACTGGTGGATTCTCGGCGGCAGCCTTGTCTTCGTGCTGTTTACCGTGACGATGGGTTTGGGCCGGCTGCCCTACAACGAGGAGATCATCTTTGCCGGTTCGATGGCAATCGTGGTTTTTTTGATTGTTCGGCTCACCCGGTCACTGGAACCCGACGCCCGCAAAGTGCTGCTCGGTACCGCAATCATGATTTTCGTGTACCGGGCCCTGCCGGGGCCGGGCGCCGGCTCCAGCTGGTGGATGATCGACGTGCTGGGCTTCGATCAGCAGTTTCTGTCCGTTCTGTCCCTGATCGGCAGCAGTCTGGCCCTGGCCGGGATGTTCATTTTCCGCCGGTTCATGGCCGAAAAATCAATGGCTTATATTATCGGCTTTCTCACGATCGTCGGCACGCTTTTGTATTTGCCCAACCTCGGACTCTACTACGGATTGAGCCGGTGGACGGCTGCCCATACCGGGGGTGTGGTGGATGCGCGCTTTATCGCGCTGGTGGACACGGCGCTCGAATCCCCCCTGGGACAGATTGCCATGATACCGATGCTCGCCTGGATCGCCGACTCGGCCCCGCGCGAATTGAAGGCCACTTTTTTTGCCGTCATGGCATCATTCACCAATCTCGCATTATCTCTTTCGCAGCTGGGCACCAAATATCTCAATGAGATCTACACCGTCACCCGGCAGGTAAAGAATGCCGCCGGTGCGGTGGTCATCGCGGCCAACTACAGCGAGCTTGGGAAATTGCTGATAACGACGACCGTAATCGGATTGGTGCTGCCGATTGCGGCCATCATTTTGGTCAGATTGACGCCGCTGGAAGGCGTCGGAAATACAAAGGGGACGAAATGATCGCAAAAATTTATATCATCGCGCTTTTAGTGGAAAGTATCGTGCTGCATGAGATCGCACACGGGTATGTCGCGTTGCTTTTCGGAGACCGCACGGCCCAACGTCAGGGTCGCATCACGCTCAACCCAATTCCCCATATCGACCCGCTGTGGACCATCGCCATACCCCTCGTCGCTTATTTTCTTTCCAATGGGACGTTTATCATCGGCGGTGCCAAACCGGTACCCGTTGATCCGCGCAATTACCGGCGACCGGTGCTGGGAGACATCTGTGTCTCGGTGGCCGGCGTCGCCGTTAATTTCCTGGTCGCCGTCATCATGATCCTGCTGCTCAACATTGTTCATATCGTTTCCGGCAATTTTGCCGATTCTTTGGCTGTCTACGTGATGTTGCACGTTGCCCTGCTGAACATCGTGCTGGGGATGTTCAACCTGATTCCCATTCCGCCGCTGGACGGCAGTCATCTTTTCAAATATCTGCTGCCCCGGGAGCTGCGCAGCCGATATGAGATGCTCGGCCGCACCGGTGCCGGTTTTATCATTCTGATTTTAGTCATCAATATCCCCGGGTTGTGGAATATATTCAGCACGGTGTTTTTTGGGGTAAGGGATTTTTTGCTGAGCCATCTCATCTTTTTCTGACGAATAATGACGACATTCGAATCACTTCATCCCAAGCACGGGCACCAGGACAATACTGATGAAATCAACGAGGCAATGCATAATCATCGGGGCAACCAGGCTCCGGCGCCACAGGTAAACAAGCGCGAATGCCAGGCCCATTACACCGACCGTAATTACGCCGGCGGTCCCTTCGTAGCCATGACCGATTGCGAAGATAAAGGCCGAAAGCACAATCGCCGTTGGCGCACCCGTATTCAGATCTTGAAAACGCATGATGAGATACCCGCGGAATATGGTCTCCTCCGCCACAGCCACGACCGTTACCAGGCAGACCGCCAATACGATCTTGGGCATGTCGCAGGGAGTCATATAAGACGGCACGGGCGTCAAAGGCAGGGAAAACCCGGCCTTTTGCAGGAGGTTTTCCAGCAAACTGGCGCCAAAGAATAAGGGGATGAAAAGACTCAGGCCGACGGCAACCTCTCGCCAGAAATTTTTGAAATTCCAGCCCATGCGCTCTGCAGGCTCGCCGTTTCGCCAGAGAAAGAAAAGTATCAGACAGACCAGCGCAGCATCCCGCAAAATGGTCGCCCAGGCCACCAGCATGAAGTTCAGATCACCCTGTTTGACCGCAAAAAAGGAAAGCGCCATGGAGGGCACAATGAGAAACAAAAAGACGGAAAGCTCATAGAGCCTGGCTTTCTTTTCAGACCCGAGATTGTAATCCCACACCGGCTCCCGGTCGTTCGAATCGATGTTCATGGCGGCTTTCTCCCCGGGATCTGACAATCATGTATTTTCGACACCCCATACCGGTATCTTTTAAGCAGACTGAGACACGTTAGCCCGGCCCTATTCGGTCTTGGTTTCAGATTCTACAGCAGCAAGGGCCGCCCGCAGCTTATCTTCATCATCATGTTTTAGTGACGTCTGAAGCACTTTGCCCCTGAACTTTTCGAGTTCTTTCAGGATGGCTTCAGGTTTGGCCTTTTTGGCCACAATGAACAGGGCGGAGGTTCCTGGTTTGAGGTGGGACCCAAGGTCCTTGATAAACTTCTCCTCGATGCCGACCTCCTTTAGTGCACCTATAGCCGCACCCAGACCCGTTCCGGCCACAAGGCCGAAAAGTGCCAAAACGGGATTTATGATGATCAATCCCACCAGGCTGCCGACGAATCCTCCGCCTAAGGCCAAGGGAACGGTAAAATGGCTGACATGATGGAGCTTAACTTTACCGTCCTTTTTATGGACCGCCACTGCCGCCTCCTCTAAATCTACAAGATGTTTATGTTGCATTTGCAGCAGGTCAAGACGGACTTGTTCCGCTTTTAATTCACTATCAAAAGCAACGGCAATTAGTTCACTCATGGTTCGCTCCTTTCCTAATTCCGACAGCCGTAAAAGGATAATTACAGGCGGTCAATTTTTGCTTGAGATAAGATATAACATTAAAGCGCGCGAAGGGTATCGGTATTGGTCTGAAAGTTAGGTAGGATTATGGTGTTATCTTTTGTAGTGGTTTATCTTACAGGCCTAATCATACCCCAATTGAGCGATTTTCGCTCAATTGGGGTCCTATAACAGGGGCTTGGTCAAATCGGCATGCCTGGGGTCCAGCATCTTCGCCACCGATCCATATCCGCTCCCCTCCAACCGAATTGTCCGGATTAGGCTGAAAACTTCAGTCTTTGGCGACCCCGATTACGCCGCAGGCGACCCGCGGTCCGGCATTGCCGGAAGGCTGCGAAACCAGATCGTCTTCTCCGGCGTGTACAATAACGCCACGGCCGATAATGGAATCGCGGCCGTCAAACTTCAAATGGGTATCCGTTCTTTCGTAATGGGCATTTCCGCTGTTGTCGGCCTCGATATTTCCCAGATCGCCTACATGCCGTTGGGCCTGGTCCGGACCGGCATGGGGCTGGTTTGCGGGGTTGAAATGGCCGCCGGCTGATGTGCCTTCCGGCGCCGTGCAGTCGCCGTATTCATGGATGTGAAATCCGTGTTGGCCGGGACTCAGGCCCATGACATCCGCCGTAACTTTAATGCCCTGCGGTGTCCGGCCGAAGTAGACGGTGCCGGTGACATTGTTGCTCCGGGTCGAATGAAGAACGGCAACGGCCTTGTTAATTTCAGTCCCGTCGGTTTTACCCGCCAGTACGGCGCAGACGGACAGCACCATCAAAACAGCGCTCATCAAGATCACCGCTGGTATTGTTTTATGAAGTCTCATGACATGATCCTTTCTTTTCCTAATTTGTTATTGATCGGGTAACGATTGCTGCAGACCGGGCAATAAATAAATGACAAATCAAGTTAGGTCGCATCAGGTTTTGTTGCAATGGGGTCCAAGCGGTATTTGGCATTAAAATTAACGGTACTATCACCAATAAAAAGGTAATGTTAAGGTTGCAAGAAGTTTTTGAATGTATCGATCTTGGAGTATTGGAGTGCTGGCCTCCAGCTCGCAGAGCCTACGGATCGGAGAGAGGATTGGGGTATTAAAAGAAGACCTCAAACCTTCAGCCATTACGCCGAAACTATAGTGCTCCAATACTCCGAAATTAATAAATACTTAAAGCTTCACGATGGATTACCTTCTTTTGGGTTATAAAGCTGCACATACCTTGTTTTCATTCGCTAAATACAGGATATACCCCATTGCTAATTTTCAGACATTTTCGCATAGTAAACCGATTTTTTTTAAATGGGCTGCAACAACTGACCGGCCGCCGGCAGATTGATTTTTCTTTACCGAAGGACTGTTAAAGTCACATTTGTGACAGGAGGCAATGCGCTTTGAATCCGTCGGATATTTCCAATCCCGTGATGTGGCCGCTGGTCGTTTTTTTCATTTTAACCCTGATGCTGGTCATGTTTATTCTGGCCGTCTCTTTTGTCCTCGGCCAGCGCCATCGCAGCCGGGCGTCGGAGGAGATTTATGAATGCGGCATGATTTCAACCGGCTCCGCCCGGGTGCGCTTTGCCGCCAAGTTTTACCTGATGGCCATGTTTTTCGTTATCTTCGACCTGGAGTCCGTATTCATCCTGGTCTGGTCGGTGAGCGTCCGGGAGCTGGGCTGGATCGGATACGTGG
>Ga0210064_1000155_pt1 | contig 32518 bp, 23 predicted proteins | sample Muzzi_CordC_D2_FD_185531 | JGI IMG/M metagenome (GOLD analysis project Ga0210064, IMG submission 185531) | Wetland microbial communities from San Francisco Bay, California, USA, that impact long-term carbon sequestration - Muzzi_CordC_D2 (SPAdes) | ecosystem: Environmental > Aquatic > Marine >... | reverse complement strand
AAGTGGCGGGATGATCGGAATTTGGAAGTGGGAAGGCGCGCTCACAAACTTACCAGGTTCCTGGCTTCACGGCATTCTGGCTTTCAGGCCTCCCAGCATCCTAGCTTCTTATCTTTTCCCACTTTCGCATTCCCACCTCCGATTTCCAACAATTCCCAGCTTCCCTGCATCCTGCACCAGGTTCTTTTTCATTTGCCAATTGGTTAGTCGGGGTTTATTTTTTAAAGTAAAAGAAATTATACCGCCGTGAAAAATCGCTGAAAATTTCAACCGGCACTAGAGAATATGAGAGGGAAGGATGTAATAATATGGAACCCATTTTGGAGAAGTTTGGTATGTCGGAGGAGATGTCGGGGGCCGGGTGTGGGTCATGGATGGACTGCAGCGGGGAAATAATGCCGTCGACATCGCCCATAGACGGAAAATTGCTTGGCAAAGTTCGGTGTGCTGCTGAAAATGAATATGAGACCATTGTAGAGCGGGCCACGGAAGCGTTTAAGACCTGGCGCAAGATTCCGGCTCCCCAAAGGGGCGATGTCGTGCGTCAGATCGGCAATGCGTTGCGTGACCACAAAAAGGATCTTGGTGAACTGATAACTTTAGAAATGGGCAAACTGCGGGTCGAGGGCGAAGGTGAAGTCCAGGAAATGGTTGATATGGCGGATTATGCCGTGGGTCAATCACGGATGCTATACGGTTTAACCATGCCCAGCGAACGCGGCGGCCATCGAATGTATGAACAGTGGCATCCGCTGGGCCCGGTGGGGGTCATCACAAGCTTTAATTTTCCGGTGGCGCCTTGGGCCTGGAACGCCATGCTAGCCCTGGTAGCCGGTGATACCGTCATCTGGAAGCCTTCCTCGAAAGTGCCGATGACGGCAATTGCCACGATGAAGATTGTCTGGGAGGTGTTCAATAAAAATTTACTGCCGGAGGGTGTCTGCAATCTTATGATCGGCAGCCGGAACACCATCGGCGATCCTTTGATCCGGGATCGGCGGGTTGCCCTGATATCTGCAACCGGCAGTGTTGCCATGGGTCTGCATGTGGGGCAGGTCGTCGCCTCACGCCTGGGTAAATCAATCCTCGAACTCGGGGGAAATAATGCCGTCATTGTCACCCCCCGCGCCGATCTGAAAATGGCAGTAAAAGCCATTTTATTTGGTGCCGTCGGTACCGCCGGACAACGATGCACAACCACGCGCCGGGTTATTGTCCATGAGGATATCTATGATCTGATGGTTGAATCTTTGATTAACGCCTACCGGCAAATACCGATCGGAAATCCCCTCGCTGATGGGATCCTTATGGGGCCCCTGGTGGACAGTGAGGCGGTCGACAGCATGCAGACAGCACTGTCTCAACTAAAAGAGCAGGGTGGGCAAATCCTTTACGGCGGCGATATTTTGTCCGGTGGAATTTATGATGCCGGAACCTATGTCGTTCCGGCCATAGGTGAAGCTGCGGCCAATTTGCCGATTGTCAGGCAAGAAACTTTTGCGCCGATTTTATATCTGATTAAATACCGCCAGCTGGAAGAGGCGATTGGTAATAATAACCTTGTATCCCAGGGATTGTCTTCTTCCATATTCACCAATGATCTAATCGAGGCTGAAACCTTCCTCAGCCTCAAGGGCAGTGATTGCGGAATTGCCAATGTGAATGTCGGAACCTCAGGTGCGGAAATCGGTGGTGCTTTTGGTGGCGAAAAGGATACCGGCGGCGGCCGGGAAGCCGGTTCGGATGTCTGGAAATCCTATATGCGGCGACAGACCTGCACGATTAACTGGTCAGGCAAGTTACCCCTGGCCCAGGGGATTGAATTCGAAATAAATTCAGGTCTGAGGAGACCGGAAGTCGGAAATCGGAATTCGGCCTGCGACGAGCTCAGTCGTGTCGAAGGTGGAAAAGGAAAACAGGGCTGAGGGAAAAAACCGGCAGGCTTGGAGGACGGCGGGCCGGGATGCTGGATTGCGGATGGGAAGGGCAAAACGCATAGTTGGTGGTTGAGCCGATTCGATGGTCCAGGATCAATAACACCCAATCACGCCTTACTGATCAGCTATGAGCTATCATCCGGCGCCAAAGGTGCCCTTCAGCCACCTTTCGGCCGCTTCGGCGACACCGCCGTTGTTGTTTGAGGCCACAATCGTAAAGCGGCTTTTTAGATCCGTCGGCGCATTGTCGACCACATAGCTGCTGTCGGTCCACTCCAGCAAATCCAGATCGTTGTAATCGTTTCCTACCGAGACGGTTTGCTGTTTTTCAATCAGCAATTTGTCTGCCAGCCAGGCCGTCGTCTGGCTTTTGGACACCGAGGTCGGAAAGATCTCAATCCAGGTGGACTCCCCATCCAGCGGTGAGGTGGTCTGTATGACGTTAAAACCGATTAAATCGTTTCGAATTGTTTCCAGGACAGCGGTGCCGTTGCGGGACGGAACCACTGCCAGCAGCTGGGTCGCCGGTCCGAAACCATTTGAGGTTTCAATTAGGATTTCAGCATGCTGGCTGTAGAGTTCCACACGTCTGTCAAAATCATCATTTTTATGATTCGATCGATAATAGGCGAACATATGATTGTCGGGGATAGTGCGATGAACCATAAAATCTAGTCGATGGGTTTTGAGAACTTCGGTGGCCCGTTCAACTTCCAACGGCTCGAGGCTTGCCTTCCGGACGATTTGCCGGTCATTATATTGCAAAACCCCGGCCCCCATGGAAAAAATCACAAAATCCACCGGCAGGTCCGGTATCGTGACATTATTAAAAGAAAACAGTGAGCGACCGGTGGCGATGGCCCGTATGATACCCGTTTCACCGAGCTGCCGCAATGCATCCAGGTCTTTTGAGGCAACGGTTCGATCAGACCGCAGCAGCGTGCCGTCAAAATCCATAATAAAAAGACCGACCGGTTTAACACCATCCTGCGGGTTGGATATTTCGTGCTTCTGGGAGATTATCATGACGAATAAATATTAAGAGAGCCTGCTGATGGTGTCAATTAAAAAAACAGGTTCGGGCAATGTTCTGATTCCCGCTACCCGGTATCCAGAGCCCGGCACCAACTATCACTAAAGAAAAATCCTGAAGGTGACGATATACAGGTAGCGGCAGAAAAATTTGGGGAAATCAGGTGGGAATTTATATTTTATTATTAAATTTCAGCATGTTATCGACAAAAAAGCTGGAATGACAGGGTTTGGAAAGGAAATTAATATTGTTAACGGAGGCTAACAGGGAAATGGAAAGGGAAACGATCATTTTCTTTGATAAATTGGGGTTTGGGTGGGTGCTGGATAATATGATGGTCAAGGAAATGAAGTTAAGCCATTTTAAAGATGACTGTACCGTCAATAAATCCTTAATAAAAATCCTTGAGAATTTGTTCGACAATCCGGGCATATAATGGATGCGCAGCCGATAATCCGTATCAAGCAACCACCGGTATCCTCATTGGTTAATCAAGGGGTGTCGGCGATTGGCCGTGGTTGTTTTTGATTTAAAGCCGTCAGGCCGCAAAAGTTTCAGAAAACAGCGGCCGGGTTTTGCCGAACTGAACATTTCAAAAAGATACCTTCAAACTTGCGAAAATTTGGCACCAAAATAAGTATCTGCTTTATCACAAATCCCTGGCCCCAATTTCTCTAATTTGCAAATTCTAAAGCAATGATAATATTTTAATTCCGGAATAAGCCGGCCGGATCATGTCCCCGTGAAAAATTGAGGCTGACCGAAATTCAAAACCAATTACCCGCCATATTTCAAAACGGTCGATCAAAAAATTTGAATATATGACATTTATGCCAACATAGATAACCGGATTTACCGGTCCGGGATGCTTAACTGTTTTTTAGAGGATAGATTTAATGGCAGGAAAACACACGAACAACCACCTGTTCCGCGGACTTTTACAATCAGAAGACGGTCTGATTACAAAAGTTATTGATGCGAACCATCAATCGATAACCTTTGAAGCCGTCTTTGGGCTGAGTGATGAACTGATTGAACAATTGAAAAACCAGCCGGAGCATATTGTATTCAGCGAGCGGTCTCGAATTGCTCGTCTGGGAATACAGATCCAGTGCGATCCGCCCACAATCGACCGCCTGGAGGGCGATAAGATCACCCTGACCCTGGTCGCATCGGCGGTAATATCCGGTTATCCGGGTTTAAAGGAGATCCATGATTTTTTCAACCTGGGACTGCCGATCGGCAGATTGGTATTCTGTGATCCGGATGCGTTGCTGAGCTCGGATGAGGTTCTGGAGGCCATCGAGCGTGCCGAGCTCAAGCTGCCGGAGTCAACCACCATCTCAAGCGATGGAAGTATCGTTATCGCTCCCCATAAAGTAATTTGTCGGTTTCGCGAGCCCCTGGATAGAAAGACCCTGGGTCGCATTTTGCTGCGCGAAGACGGCCGTGAACTTCTTAACCGGTATCAGGTCCGCACGGCCGTTCCTTCGGTAACCATTGCAGCGGGTGAAGGTGTGGTGACCACCTGTTCCATGTATCTCAATGATCACTTTGTTGTTTTGCAGAGCGGATTTGCCACCGGTCGCAATCTACCGGCAACTGTGCTGGACCCCATAAAAACCCGGGGCATCCGAATCTATCTGGAAATTGTCAATCAGAGCAAACATCCCATTGTCAACCCCTTGATATCGGCTAGAATTTATAATGCCGCGAAGTCCCGCAACGGCGAACGGAAGCATTCGTCAGCCAGGAAAAGATCACATTTTAGCTACCGCCAGATGCGCAATTTCGAACAACGCCTGACTCCTGCTGACAATTCCACCTGCCATTTTATTGATAAACCGGTTGCGGTTATTCAGGAAGAAGCGGATGGATTAAAAAAAGCCCGGATTTATCTAAACGGCCCGGGTCAAAACTGCGAAGTGACCAAGGCCATGTGTGCGCTGGCCAGACGTGATTTTTCACCGGATAGCCAATGCACCCACCTGTATGCAACTTCCAGGATCGACAAAGTCCACCAGAAATCTCCGGCCGTGCTGGCTGCTAAATATTTTCCCAACATCCTCGAACATCGCGATATCATCAATTTGACCTGTGAAGGCAAATTAAAGACGCTTTACTTCTATGAACCGTCCTGCGAACACGGCCCGTTCTTATCGCAACAGGATCATCATCGCCTGGAGGAATACCATGCCTTTGGCCTTGAGGTATTCTGGGTGTCGGGTTTGAACGGACGCCTCATGAAACACACCATGCGGGACGGTATGGGATATTTTGTAGCGCCCGAGCGACTGGCTGATTTTCACAAATCCATGCTGTTTGCATTTTACGGATCCAACCAGAGACTTTCTACCCAAGGGGAAAAGCGTCTCGGCACGCTGATGGATGCGTTAATCGACTTCTGGGGACAGCGCATTGGGATCGTCACCGGCGGCGGCAGCGGTGTGATGGAACAGGCCAACACCCTGGCCAGAAAACGGGGCATTTTATCCGGTGCCAATTTTTTGGATATTACCGATCAGTCCATGACGACTGACGTTGATTTCTGTCAGGTATTTCAGGCAACCTGCCGCCACAGCCGCCAAAAATGGTTTGAGATTGCCTCATTTCCGATATTTAACGTCGGCGGATTGGGTTCCCTGGAGGAGCTTGGCATCACGCTGTGCAACATGAAGCTATCCATCCTGGATCCGGTTCCGGTGATCTTATTCGACACAGAAGGCGGCGGCAATTTCTGGTCGGGCATCGAAAGCCAAATCAACGAGATGGTTAAACGGGGCCGGGCACCCGGCTGGATCAAAAACAATATCGTTATTACCGACGATCCGCAAACGGTGACCGATGTCTATCGACAACGGTTGCAGCTGTTTTAGCTGGCTCGAGGTCATCAGAAAAATTGTTAACGCTAAAGCGCACCTTATATCCACTATTCATACCGGTGATGCTGATCGCTTTTTCCTCTGCGACCATCGTTAAATGGCCGGACCTGATTCGCCAGGTTAATGATGTCAAGGAACTCAGGGCGATCGTGGTGATAATGCCGCTTTTACCCTACATGGTTTTGGCACTTGGCTTTTTCATGGGTTGGCGGTATGCGAATGCCGGTATGATCCTGGGCACCATCGCCCTGGCACTTTCCTACTACGGATTTAATTACTTCCGCTTCTCTGATTTGTCCCGTCAGGCAATTACCCATCAGTCTGTTACCTATGCCCTGGCCCTCCTGCTGCCGCTAAATCTGGCACTTTTCAGTGGCTTAATTAAACGCAGACTTTTTACTTCAACCGGTATGCTGTCAGCACTATTCGTGCTTATGCAGATTATAGCAGTTTCAATTCTCTGTCATCCATTCAGCCGCATTACGCTGCAGGTCACGGCCAGGATTCGGTCGCTGTCACCCCCGGCCGCTGAAAAGTTATCCGGTATTTCGCGGTGGCTGGCCGTCACCCTTGAGGATCAATCGCTTTTCAATTTCGCTGAAGTTTCCATCGCTGCTGGCGCGGTGTTCGGTTCAGCCCTTTTATGGGTGCTGCTGAGATTTTTCAAAAGTAAGGACATCCGAACCTGCGGCTTTTTCTTTGCCATCGTTGCTGTCTTGCTGGGGGTCGCCTTCAGATCTTCCGAACCGGCCCTGATTTTTTATTTTATGGCGGCCGGTTTGATCCTGGTTATCACGACGATTGAGGCGTCCTTTTCGATGGCCTATATTGATGAATTGACGGGTTTGCCCGGTCGCCGGAGTTTAAATGAAATGCTGCTCAATCTCGGCAAAAAATACACCATTGCCATGATTGATGTCGATCGGTTCAAAAAATTTAATGATACTTATGGTCATAAAACCGGTGATCAGGTTTTGAAAATGATCGGCTCCCACCTTCGAAAAATTTCCGGCGGCGCGCGAACATTTCGTTATGGGGGCGAGGAGTTTACCGCCATTTTTGCCGGCAAAGCGATTGGGGATGCCGTCAACCATGTGGAAGGCTTCAGGAAGGCAATTGAATCCACCCCGTTTGTTATCCGCGGCAGAGACCGTCGCCCGGGCAAGGTCAATCAACGCAGCAGGAATAGCGGTTCCACCCGCAACCAGGTAAAAGTGACTGTCAGCATTGGCCTGGCTTCCTCGGTTGGAAAGTTGACGAATCCGGAGAAGGTGATCAAGGCCGCAGATAAAAAGCTATATAAGGCTAAAAAGAGTGGTCGAAATCGGACGGCATATTAAAACTAAAGGTCCTCGGCGTGTTTTGACAAAAACGCCGCCACACCTTCGGCCGTGGGTTTCATCCCCGTCTCGCCTTTGTTCCAGCCCGCCGGACAGACTTCGCCATACTGTTCGGTAAACTGTAATGCATCGATCATGCGTATCATTTCATCGACGTTTCTCCCCAACGGTAAGTTGTTGACGATCTGATGCTGGACAATGCCCGCTTTGTCGATCAGAAAAGAGGCTCTTAAGGCCACACCGTCCGGATGCTCAATACCATAGGCCCGGGTAATCTCGTGTTTGACATCCGCCACCATCGGAAAATGCACCTCACCGATTCCACCATCGTCGATCGCCGTGTTGCGCCAGGCAAAATGAGTAAACTGAGAATCAATAGAAATTCCGACGACCGCGACGTTGAGCGCGTTGAACTGTTCGACACGCTTATGATGGGCAATGATTTCGGTGGGGCATACAAAGGTGAAGTCCAGCGGCCAGAAAAACAAAACCACATATTTTCCCCTCAAATCGGAGAGTTTAAAATCTTCTTTGATAACGCCGTCCGGCATAACGGCCGGTGCCACAAAATCCGGTGCTTCTCTGGTTACCAATACACTCATTATTATATTCCTTTCCATTTAGCGCGTTGGTCGAAATAGCGTTCCGAAATCGGGGGTTTCGCCAGCCTTCTTTGGCCTAACAAAAACGTCTATGGCTTGATCCCAACGCGCTAAAGATTTTTTCTGTTATAAGGGCTATTCTACCAGTATGGTCTTGCGGCCCTATTATTTGGCAAAAAGCTGACTTGTTTAATATGATAACGATATTTGATTTTTCAATAGTTCGAAAACGGCTTATCCGGCATGAATGCTATCATTGTGATCCCCGTATTTTAATCGATTTCAACCCTTGCAAAAATTGGCGGCTAAGGTTTTCAGAGATGTAATGCTCGAATATATCACCATCCGGTGTTATGCCGCGTATCTTGCCGTCTGCCAGAAACCGGCTTAAAAGCTGCCGCCCGGTTGTCAGGCGGTCAGTCGGATCATTTATGCTGAGTGCTGCTGAGGATGCCCCCGGCAGGGGAATTTTTTGATCCAACAGCGATTTCATGAAATTGAGTATGCGAGCCAAACGCAGCAAGGTAACCGCTTCTTTTCTGGTGGTTGTGTGAGACAGGGGCAAAGCGCTTGAGCGCAGACAGGAGAAACCGTCGGGCAGCAGGCCGCTGTTTTTACATAATTCAAAATCCCGGCTGCCCGGGGCCGGATAAAAGATGGATAAACCGGCTAAAACCCTTCTTTGGGCCAGATAAAGAAGATCAGATATCGAATCGGCTGCACGTTGAAAAGGGGCGGCGCAGATCACGTACCCGACGGCATCCAGGCCGCATTCTTCAGCAAGGTCCAAGGCCCGGTCAAATGATTCGCGCACATCGGGTCTGTTGAAACGGATAAGCTGCTGCTTTGAGGATGAACCGAGAGACAGATTCAGAGTTTTAAAACCGCAGGCCTTCATCTGACGGACAACCGCTTCATCCAGCGACGGCGGATAGAGCCCATTCATGGCCCTCAGCTCAATATTTTCCGATCCAAATCGGCTTTGAATGGCAGACAGCAGGGTTAAAAACCAGCGGCGATCCAAAGCCAGGTTTTCGTCTTCAAAGTCGATAAAGCCGATATGGCCCTGGCCGACAGCCTGCTCTATTTCCCTGATAACGGATTTTTCACTCCTTCGGCGGTAATCCAGCGATGACTGCGCGCCGACGCTGCAATAGGAGCATTGCATGGGGCATCCACGACCGGCAACAATCACCATGCTGCCGCCTTGCTTGCGGCGGTAAAACTGCCGGTTGACAAGATGAACCGCCGGCAATGGAAAATCGTCCGGGTCCTTCATCCGGGCCGCAGGATTGATGTGCAGCGTGCCCTCTTGCCGCCTGAACACAAGCCCGGGAATAGCGTCCAACCGACCGCCTTCGGAAAGCGCTCCGGCCAGCAGCGGCATTGACACTTCACCCTCACCGCGCAGGGCGAAATCCACTGCGTTTGATTCCATAACGGATTGCGGCAAGGCGGTGGGATGGTGGCCGCCCAGAACGATTTTACAATCCGGATGATGGGCTTTAACGACTTCAGCCGTTTGAACGGCTTGTCGCATGTAGGGCGTGAATAAAGATGAGATGCCAACCAGAAACGCCCCCGATTCTTTCGCTTTTTTTCCGATATACTCAAAACTGTAGCCAAAATGCTTGTAGGCGTAAAACAGGGCAAACGGTGAGCGATCGGGCTGTCCGTAGTATTGGTGTAAATAGGCCATATGTTCCGGAAGCTCACGAATACGCGCCTTCGATGTCGCCAAAGCATCCAGGATCTCTACGCTAAAACCGTTTTCGATCAGGGCCGCTGCGATACAGGTCAAACCATAGGGAATGGTTCGTTTGGCGGTCAGATAAAAATCTCTGATCGGCGGTTGAATGAGCAAAATATCGGGCATATGGTCGATACTCGTTGCTGGTTGCTGGTTACCGGATGAAAAAGGCTCACGGCGCACGGTAAAGGATGGAAGGTAGAGGGTAGAAGGTTCAAGAAGTGAGGATAAAGGTAAAAGGTTAAAGGCTAAAGGTCAAAGGATAGTGCCTTTGCGCCATCCGTTCTCTAACAGCCATAAACTATGAGCTTGGCATCTTCAATGCCCTCGCCTTCTCACCTTCCCATCTTGACCTTTTTTCCGACTTCCGTATTCCGAATTCTTGACCTCCGACTTTCTTTCTTTTCCGCCTTCCGCATTCCCACTTCCGACTTCCATTAGGCTATAATACCAGTCTTTCAGCTGAGAAAGAAATTTATGATTGGCTTTGGGAAGCGGAAATTTTTCAAGTTCTGCGAGCCTGATCCAGCGGTGATCCACCGGACCGTTTAATTTTACGCGGCCCGAAATATAGGAGCAGCAAAATACTTCCATCTGGATTTTAAAATGAGTATAGGCATGTTTGACCCGGCAAAGTGGTGAATCTACCTTAACGGTCAGATTGACTTCCTCCATAATTTCTCTGAGGCAGGCTGTTGCCGCATTTTCACTTTTTTTGATCTTGCCGCCGGGAAATTCCCACAAGCCTCCCAGCAAGCCTTCCGGTTTGCGCCGGGTGATTAATACCCGTCCGTTTTTGAATACGACGCCCACCGCGATCTTATACTGCGGTGGTGCCTGCTTTTTTGCCTTCCGGGGGAATTCCGAAATCCGACCGGTTTGATACGCCCGGCACCATGTCTGAACCGGGCATGTTTGGCATAGGGGATTGCGGGATTTGCAAATCATGGCACCCAGCTCCATGATGGCCTGGTTGAAGGTTCCTGGCGATTGTTCGTCCAACAAATCAGCGGCGGCCTGCTGAAATATTTTTTTCGACGGAGATTGGTTTACCGGTTCTTCCATGACAAACAGGCGCGACAGAACACGTTTGACATTGCCGTCCACAACGGCATAGGGTTTGCTGAAGGCGATGCTCAATACAGCTGCCGCGATGTAATCGCCGACCCCGGGCAGTATTCGAAAATCCTGCCAGTTCTGCGGGATAGTGCCTCCGTGCTGATCTAACACGATTCCGGCGGCATGATGCAGATTACGGGCCCGGGCGTAATACCCCAATCCCTCCCAGGCTTTCAGGACATCCTGCAGATTTGCCCGGGCCAGGTGTCTTAGACTTGCAAAGCGTTTCAAGAACCTATCATAGTATGGCAAAACCGTGGCAACCTGGGTTTGCTGCAGCATTGCCTCAGACACCCAGATGGCGTATGGATCAGAGATTTTGCGCCAGGGCAAATCCCGTTGATTTATCAGATACCAGTCTATCAGCGCCTTGCGCAAAGCTTTAACTTCTTTCTTTTCCATAAAGAAGATACCTTAGACAGTCAATTCATTTGAGGCAAGGCTTTTTAGAAACCCACCTATTGATATAAATAAAAAAATGCGCAGCATAAAATAATTTATCCGCCGGAAGGTTAAACTATAAAACATTTTCACTCTTCTAAGGGAAGTCTTCAATCATGAATCAGGTTTTTTACGGGGCGGATAAATTAGCGCATTATCTTTTCCAGTATTTTGAGCTTGTTGCCATAGGGCGGGTAGCGCAGCGGGGCATCCAATCGAAACGATCTTTTAAGAATACTTTTGTGATGTGAAAATGTCTCAAAGCTTTTTTTGCCATGATAGCTGCCGATACCGCTTGGGCCGGTTCCGCCGAACGGCAGGTGAGGATTCGCAAAATGAAGCAGGGTATCATTGATGCATCCGCCGCCAAAAGCGGCGCCCCGGATGACCGCTTCAGCATTTTGGCGGTTGTTGGAGAAATAATAAAATGCCAGTGGTTTCGGCAGTTTCTTCACCCGTGAGATCGCCTCCGATAAGTCATGGTATGTCAGTACCGGCAGGATGGGGCCAAAAATTTCTTCCTGCATAATCGGATCATCCCAGGCAATGTCATCGATAATTGTCGGGGCGATATACAGGCTCTGGCGGTCCGACCGGCCGCCGGTAACGACCGTTCCCGATTGCATCAACCCCCTCAGACGCTGGAAATGCTTGTCATTTACAATCCGCGGATAGTCCGGGCTCAGCTGAGGTTCAGCACCATAGAATTTGTGGATCAATGATTTCATCCGGTCAATCAATTCGGATTTGATTTCCTGATGGACCAGCAGATAATCCGGCGCGATGCAGGTCTGGCCGGCATTAATAAACTTACCGGAGACGATTCGCTTGGCAGTTACATTCAAATCGATATCACGATCCACGATACAGGGACTTTTGCCGCCCAGCTCCAGGGTGACCGGTGTGAGATGCCTGGCGGCGGCCTGCATCACCGTTTTTCCCACGGCGACGCTGCCGGTAAAAAAAATATAATCAAAGTCTTCATCCAGCAGGGCCCGGCTGACTTCCGCCTCCCCCTCGATTACTGCGATGTAGGCGGGTTCGAAATTATGGCTGATGATTTGATTCAATACCCGGGCGGTGCGGGGGGCGTATTCCGAGGGCTTGACCACACTGCAATTGCCGGCCGCCATGGAACCGATCAGGGGATCGATAACCAGCTGAAACGGATAATTCCAGGGAGAAACAATCAGAGCAACACCGTAAGGTTCGGGGTAAATATAACTGGATCCCGGAAATTGGAATAAATGGGTTCGTACCCGGCGGGCTTTGGACCATTTATGCAAGCGTTTTTTGATAAACCGGATTTCATCCAGCACAATGCCCACCTCTGTCAGGTATCCTTCATAGGCCGATTTAGACAGATCCTGTTGCAGCGCTTTTAAAATGTTTTCCCGGTTTTCACCGATAGCCCTTTGCAGGGAAGCCAACTGCGCTTTGCGAAAATCGGCGTCCCGGGTCCGGCCTGTGTTAAAAAACGCTCTTTGTTTTTGCACTACCGTTTGAAATTCCATCATCGTTGTTTCCTGCTACACCGCCCTGAAATAGGGCACGTTCAGGGTCGCAAAATGTTGCTGTAAAACTGAAGAAGTTGTTAAACTGCAGCACCGGCGGAGTAATTAGCATGCCGGCTGGCAGACCGTGCGTCCCACCGTCAATGGCATTTTGAAAAAGATCGGGCGAGGGCCCTCATATGACCTTTTTCTGCCTGGGCGATGGCCAGAAATGTTTCCCTGGCCACGGAATTGTCGATTTGTTCCGCTATTACCCGGTACAGGTCAAACGCTGCGTATTCAATGGAAAGGGCTAAATCAAGGATCTCAGCACAGCTATTGGTTGTCATCCCATCCAGGTTGCGGCAGGCGTCTTCGAAGCTTTGACCCCCCTCTAATACCTCCCCTTTCAGGCTGTCAAAAAGTTTTTCAAATGGTGGCGGATTGGATTGAAGCTTTTGATAGAAACGATAGATCAGCTTTGCGTGTCCCTTTTCTGCGATGGATATCTGTTCAAAAGTTTTTTGAACAGGATCCTCAAGCAACTTGACCATTGCATACTGATAAAACCGCCAGGCGCCCTTTTCCAGATCTATAGCGGTTGTGAGCAGTTGATGAGGTTCCCGGGACGTGTCAAAAATTTGTACCCGGGGATAGCCCGGCAAGATCGCACCATTGCGGGCTAAAAGTCCGCCCATCAGGTGGTAGACATTTTTCTCACTGACTTCACCTTCACCGGCCAGTGAAGCCGCCCACTGGGAACGGCCGCCGTTGTGGCAATAAAAAATCAAATCCCGCTCGGCGGGCAGCGAAAACAGTCTGGTTTCAACCTCGGCCAACGGCATGAGGATGGCCCCCGGAATGTGGCCCAGCTCGTATTCCGACTCCTGACGCACATCAATCAGCAGGTAATCTTTTTCCTTGTGATTTTTTAAGTACTCGTCAAATTCGACGCTGGTCAGTGTTTCGAACTCCAGATTGTCCATAAAAAAAATGCCTAAAATGAACTAAAATGTCTAAATTGCCTAAAATGATGGATGAAATTCATATCTTTTCTACGCTATGCGCCGTGCTCTTTGCTCTCTGCCCGCTCAATCCGCCATCCGCCTTCCAGCTTCCCGTCCTATCGGTCTCCAGGTCTCCCAGCTTTTCCCTTAGTCCCCAGTCCTCATCTCTCAGTCCTGATTCTGTTTTCCCACCTTCTCATTTTCTCACCTTCCCTCCTTCCTTCTTTTCCGCCTTCCGCATTTCCACTTCCGATTTCCAGTTATTCCGCCTTCCATTTACCGTTTCCCCAAAATCCTGTCCACCATCACCTGGGTGTCAGTCGTGGAGTCGGTGCAGGAACCGTTGCGGCATACATGGGCGATGGCCTGGCCTTCGATGACCTGCAAGCCGTCCGTGTATCCGGCAAATTTGGCCAGACGCGCGGCGTTTTGATCGGATTTAACAATGGCGACTTTATTCGGTGAAAAATTAAGATTCAGGGCCGCCAGCAACTGGCGGGTGTCGGTTGCCTGGGGTTCGCCGGCAATAATGACCTCCTGGCCCGGGCGCTGGGCAAAATCCAGGGCACATAAAAAATAGGTCAAAGCCTGGGGTTGAGCCTTCACCGTGCCGGCAAAAGCTCGAATCAGAGCCTGGGCCCGGTTTTCCCAACTGGGATCAGCGGTCAATCTGGATAAGGAGACCAAATTGAAAAGCGCGACCGAATTGGCCGATGGTATGGCACCGTCGTAAAGCTCTTTGGGGCGCACCGGCAGGTCAACACTTCCTTTGGATGTCGAGTAAAAGCCGCCGTTTTGTTCATCCCAGAAATCCGCTATCATTTTTTCCTGCAGCGCCTGGGCCTGTTCGGCAAAAGTCAGGTCAAATGTCGTCTGGTAGAGGTTTAAAAGACCGTGGATTAAAAACGCATAGTCAGCGGCATGGGCTTCCACAGCCAGTTCGCCGTCTCGGAAGCGGTGGTAAAGGCGGCCGTTTTTATCGGTCATCTGCGAGAGAATAAACTCAGCGGCCTTGCGGGCAGCACTTTCATATTCGGGTTTGTTTAAAATCCGTGCACCCTGGGATAGCGCCGCGATCATCAGACCGTTCCAATCGGTCAGAATCTTGTCGTCCTTCAGCGGATGAATCCGTTTTTCACGGATGTCAAAAAGTTGGTTGCGGATTTGGTGCCATTCATCCCGCAGCTGATCTTCGGTTATATTCAGTTTTTGGGACCATTTGTCCAGCGTTGCTGTCAGGTGCAGAATATTGGCGCCGGTTTTCTGCCGGGTGGCTTCATCGGTAAAGTTTCCTTCCGGGCTCAGCCTTAATATCGTCTCCCACCTGCGGGCGACTTCATCGCCCAGCACCCGGCGAAACTCTTGCGCCGTCCAAACGTAAAATTTGCCTTCTTCTCCCTCGCTGTCGGCATCTTCGGCGGAGTAGAAGCCTCCCTCGGCGGCGGTCATGTCCCGCAGGACGTAAGTAAAAATATCGGCGGCGGTCTCCGCCCATAACGACACTTTGGTAATTTGATAGGCTTCCAGGTAGGCGCCGGCAATCAGGGCCTGGTCATAGAGCATTTTTTCAAAATGGGGCAACAGCCATCTCGCATCGGTGGAATAGCGGTGAAAGCCGAAGCCGACATGATCCCAGATCCCCCCCAGCCGCATGGCGCTTAAGGTTTTTTGAACCATATCCAGGACTTTTGGATCCTCGTGGCGGTGATAATAGCGCAGCAGGAACAGCAGTCGATGCGGGGTTGGAAATTTGGGGGTAGGCTCAAATCCGCCGTACTGCATATCAAAGCTGCCCCTAATCTGTTTAAACGCTTGCTCAAGCAGCGATGCATCCGGCTCATCAGCCGACGCAAAATTAAACGCCTGGTCCAGCTTGGCCGTAATGCTTGCGGCCGAAGTCGTAATTTTTTCAGTTTGATTGGACCAGAGGTCTTTTACCTGCCGGCAGATGTCGATCAGACCGGTGCGACCGGGGCGGCTTTGTTTGGGAAGATAGGTGGCGGCATAAAATGGCTTTTTTTGGGGGGTCATAAATATGCTCAAGGGCCAGCCCCCGCTTCCGGTCAGCAGTTGGCAGGCAGCCATATAGACCGCATCGATGTCGGGGCGTTCTTCGCGGTCGACTTTAATGCAGACGAATGTGTCATTGAGATAACCGGCGGTTTCATCATCTTCAAAGGATTCTTTTTCCATGACATGACACCAGTGGCAGGTCGCGTAACCGATGGACAGGAAAATGGGCTTGTTTTCAGCCCGGGCCCATTCAAATGTTGCTTCCGACCATGGGTGCCAATCCACGGGATTATGCGCATGCTGGATCAAATAGGGACTTTTTTCGTTGATCAGATGGTTGGGAGACATGAATTACTCCTTATTCTTGCAAGGCAGGCAAAACTTCAGTTGCGCCATGCTTGTCTTGGTTTGCCGGGAGGGGTCAGGCAAGGCGGCCAGGATGCTGGAAGGCCGCAAAGCTCGGAGGCAGAAAATCCGCCCTTTCGCTTTTCCTATTCAATTTTCACCTTTCCAGCTTTATAGCTTCCCCGCCTCCAGGCTTTCTGTAATATAGGCACGCAGAATGTTGTTGGCAATCAGGTAAAATTACCGGTTCTTCAAATGGTGGTAAGGCGGATAGGTGGTCAGTCGCGGATCTTTGATCGGCCGGCCAATGGTGAAATGGTACAGGCTCTGATATTGATTACCTTTAATTCCCAGGATTTCATGAACGGCATCGTCAAAAAAACAGCCGATCCCGGTGCCGCGAACCCCGTGCGCTTCGGCCTCCAGATATAAAACCTGGCCGATCATGCCGGCTTCCCAAAAAAGATGCCGGTAGCGGAAGGGCTCCTCGGTGACCGATGCCTTGAACCGGGCAATCATGCCCATTGAAAAGGCGCTGGAGCCGGCGATATCCTGGTGGCAGCTGACCATCATGGCTTGCTGTCTGTAATTTCCCGCTGCCAGTAAATACAGCGGCAACTTATCTTCGACCGCTTGCCAGATAAAGCCGGATTGTGCCAGCTGTTTCAGCGAGTTGAGGTCTTTATGATTGCGGCAGAAAAAATACAGGCCGGGCGGCAGGCCGACGACATGATGAACAAAAATGAGCAAATGAGTTGACGCTTCCATGAGTTCGGTATCGAACGGTGCGCAGCCTTTGCGCGGCAGGGTTCGATCCAGGATGGCGAATAATTGATTTCTGCTCACCGAACCGTTGCGGTCAAAATCGGTGGCACTTCGACGTTGACGAATGATTTCAGCGGCTGGGATTTGAGGGGGCTCAGGGTGAATCCAGGCCGGATGGCCGTATTCGTAGCTCCGGTCGGCAGTTGTCGGCTTGCGGGTGAGATCGGCGGTTTGGTAGATAATCTCCCAGTTGATGTGCTGCCCGCTCAGCCTGTTCGGTGTACCGGCAAAGGCAAGCTTTGCAAAAGCTGCAATGACGGAGGGCGGCAAGGAACGTGGTATCGGTGACGGTTCACAGGGATGGATGCAACATAAGAGATCCGCATGCTCAGCTTCAAGATGCTCATATCGGGTCCGGTCAAAGCCCAGGATGGCATCCAGAGCATCATCTGAAAGTCCGTTTAAGTAAGTGGCTTTCCAGCCGAACAGATTGGCTGAGATACTGACGGCCGCCAGGGCATGCCCCACGTCATGATTGCAGTAGCGGAATGCCCGCTCACCGTATTTCCAGGATTCACGCCAGAAAATACTGCTCAAACCGATCAGAATGCTCTGGCACCCGAAGTGCGACGCCAGCTGCTGCCAGGTATCGCCGGGAACCTTTGCCCGCTGCTCCAGGGCGTGGCTTAAAACATTATAGTGATAAATTCCACCCGGCACCCCCGGGAGAGGCGGGACTATCAGGTGGGCCTCGGTCGGGTGAAGATTGCCGCTCGAGGGATTCATGCGCAGCGACCAGCGCGATTGTCCCGCGGCCTTCCAGGCCGACAGTCCCAGCGACAGTTCGAGAAAGCCGGCAATGGTTTCAATGGTAAACGCCTGCTGCCGGTTGTTTTTTCGCAGGTATAAATCCGCATATTCAGCAAGGGGATTTTCTTTTATCAGCGGCAGCTCGATAATCTGGGTTTTTTCATAGAAACGGAACGGATTCGGCTGGTTGGGCCAGTCCATGTAGCCCGGCGATCTGGCATAGCTTTCGTAGTGGTGTTTGGTTGCTTCGTGGTAGCGAAAAATTTCTGCGGCGATATGTTCATCATCAATAGGTGCCATGGCATTTGAATTCGCTATCATTGGTTTCAAAACCCCATCTAATCCGCCGCGCATATCTGGACGTGATCTGAGGTGTTGAAGCCGCGTCTAATCATAAAAAAAGGCAACACCCTTGGGTGCTGCCTTATAAGTTGCAATCGGTATTCAACTTTTAGCCACAGCTGCTGCCGCTGCCGCATGATGAACAGGCCGAGCCCTGGCCGAAATCAATGTTGGAGCTGATTTTAAACCCGTATCCCAGAAAATCTACGGTCACAGGTTTGGCTTTTTCATCAAAATCTTTGTCCATGACAAACTGGAAACCATTCACATCGTACACATTATCAGTCTCTTTAGGCTCATCCAGAGCCATTGCCAATGAAGGGCCGCCTCATCCGCCTTCATTGAGAAAGATTCGAATCGGGACGACATCCCGATCCTTAAAATACTCAGAAATTTGCTGGCTTGCTGCTTCGGTAACTTCTACCATAACGACCTCCTTGAACTGGAATATGATCAGCGCGATTCAACTGGCGGGAATTGATCTGATCGACAATTTTGTTTTAATGTTAATAACGGGGATTCGTTTTGTCAATGGCTAATATCACCTGCCGCATCGTCTGTGTATGCATGCGTGCAATCAATTGAACTTAATAAATTTATTTGCTTTATTAGAGTTTGAGAAATTCCAAGCACCAAAATACAAATCTAAAATAAATATCAATGACCAAAATTCAAAACAGATAAGGTGGCCGAACGACATCGCCAAAAGGTATCGTTATGTTTTGGCCATTGGAGCTTGGAATTTGAGGATTGTGATTTGGGATTTAAGTCACCCTTTCAGTAAAATCTAATCGCTTCATTCTGAAATAGTCAGATTTGGGTGTGAGAATGGCAAGTACCTGCCATCGAGTTACCCGTCCAATGACTTGATATAGTCCTGATATACCTTCAGGTTCCCCGGTGAAAAGAGCATGAATATTACTGTTTTTATGGTCTTGTATTTTTGGAGAAAATTGCAGGTCGTATCCACCGCTACCCGGCAGGCTTCAGTGATAGGATAACCGTAAACACCGCAGCTGATCGCCGGAAATGCAATCGAGGTAAGCTGGTTATCCAGCGCCAGTTTCAGACTGTTGCGGTAACAGGCGCTCAGAAGCGATTTGTCCTCAGGTTTACCGCTGTAAACCGGGCCCACCGTATGAATTACATGACGCGCCGCAAGATTATATCCGCCGGAAATTCGGGCCTCTCCGGTGGGACATCCTCCCAGGGTGCGGCACTCTGCCAACAGCCCGCTGCCCGCCGCCCGGTGGATGGCGCCGTCAACGCCGCCGCCTCCCAAAAGGGATGAATTGGCCGCGTTGACAATGGCATCCACATCCAGTTTGGTGATGTCGCCCTGCCTGATATTAATTTTGTCCAGAATCTCCTTTTCCATGATTTCCCCCGAAAATTAGGCTGAGTAAATCGATTGCCCCGGCTCATAGTTGGCAACTCATAGCTGATATATTAAAAAAGATAGAATACCTTCCTTCCTTTGATATTCTCTTTTCCCGCTATGCATTCTGTTTTATGTGCCATGACTTTTTCGTCCGAAATCATCCACCCCCGGCCTTTTTCCTGAAACCTGACACCTGAAACCTCATTTTAGAGGTCATAGAGCGCCTCGTCCCTTGTCGGTGCAGCCCGTTTCTTGCCGCTGACCGTACCTTTTTTATCCGCCAGAGCAAAGGGCTCCTCTTCCTCCAATAGATCGCCCATTTCGGCTTCGATGGCATCGGGATCCTCCCCGGCTTCCATTCTTTTTAAGGCCTCCTGCATCCCGGGACCGAGTTCGAGACCGGTCATATCCGTCAGCTTGCGCATCAGGTTGGCAGCCTGACGGGGATCATCCTCGTTGATATTTTCGGCTTCACCGGCCAGCATTTGCATGGCTTTTTCCATTTTACTTTCGTCAAAGGGAAGATCGTCTATATCACCGCCTTCTTTGGCCTTACCGGTAAAAGCAAATGCCGACATCTGCCTGGAAAGCTTTTTTGTTTTACACTTAGGGCATTTCGGCTTTTTGGTCGTGTTGACAGTCTTTGAAAAAAAATTAAAAATCGTATTACAGTCTTCGCAATAGAATTCGTAGATGGGCATGCTCGCTCCTGATTATTCCACCCTGAAAAATAGCACATCCAGGGTTGTCGGGTTTTCTTTATACGGTGCACTTTATTTACCGGTTGCCTAAATAATAAAATTTGACCCCTTTTTTGTCAACTCTATAAACACATTGGCCTTATGTCGTCGTCGTTTGCAAAATAAGACATTCCCAACGGCTGGTGATAGACCAAGCGGCCTCGGACGGTTATTGACTTGCAACCCGGCATCTGTTATGCCAGCGGGGGCCAATGGCTCACGCCAAAACCCATTTTTCAAATATACCAATGGGGCGAAACCCCTAACTTGTTATGAAAGGACTGCTACTCAATGGAAAGAACACTATCGATTATCAAACCGGACGCTGTAAAACGCGGGCTCATCGGAGAGGTCGTTAAACGGCTGGAGCAAAATCAGCTCAACATCGTGGCCATGAAAATGATTCATATGACTAAAGACCAGGCCAAAGGATTTTACGCCGTACACCGCGAGAGGCCTTTCTTTGAAGGCCTGACCAATTTTATGTGTTCCGGGGCGGCGGTGGTCATGGTCTTGGAAGGTGACAACGTGATTGCCCGGTACCGTGAACTAATGGGCGCCACTAACTTTGAAGAAGCAGCCGAGGGCACCATTCGAAGAGAATTTGCGACCGATATCGAAAAAAATGTGGTTCACGGTTCCGACGCCCCGGAGACCGCAGCGTTTGAAATATCTTATTTTTTTAACAGCTTTGAAATCGTAATCTAAGTTTTTCGAAATTTGGGACACGGATCTGCACGGATAAACACAGATAAGATCAAGCCGCCTGACGGCGGTAACGAGTCCTGAAATACGATGGTGTTTATTTTTAATCGGTTTTTCCTCGCCGCCGGCGAAACAATTTTTTTAAATCCGTGTTCATCTGTGTTCATCCGTGTCCAAAATAAAATAATAATTGACGTGGCGCATGCCTGACAAAATCAACCTCCAGAATATAGCCATCGTTTTGATCGGTACCCGCTACCCCGAAAATATCGGGGCTGCAGCCCGGGCGATGCGCAACATGGGCATCAAACAGATGATTCTGGTGGACCCTCAAAACCCTGATCCGGCCAAAATCAGCAAGATGGCAACCCATGCGGCTCTGGAAGTCGTGGACCGAATGAAGGTTTGTGATACGGTAAAAGACGCCCTGGCCGATTGCGGATATGTGGTCGGTACCACCGCGCGGTTGGGCGGCCAGCGCAAGGTTGTCAGTTCACCGTCCAAACTGGCGCAGCGGCTTATCTCCATCTCCCATCGAAATCAAATTGCCATATTGTTCGGGCCCGAAGATCGTGGCTTGACCAATGACGATCTTCGTTTTTGCGACATCCTGGTTAACATACCCACAGCCGAATTCTCCTCACTCAACCTGGCCCAGGCTGTCATGGTCATGTGTTATGAATTGTTCGGCTTTAGCCGGGAAAAACCCGGCGAATTTGCCCCACGTCTGGCCAACCGGTTTGAACTCGAGGCCATGTATGAGCAGTTAAAAGATGTGATGATGCGCATCAGCTTTATCAATCCGGCCAACCCGGATTACTTTATGAACAATTTGCGGCATTTTGGTTCGCGCGTGATGCTCAGGGCCAAGGAAGTGCAAATCATTCGGGGTATTTGCCGCCAGATTGACTGGTACGGCAATAAACGTTACCAGGATGGACTTAAGAAGGGCAGGGATGATTCTGATACTTAACTATTTAGATGTTTGAAAAAAGCCACGAATTGACACGAATTATCACGAAATTTAATTTTTCATTCTGAGTGATTCTGATTTTGACTATTGCTGTGATTCGTGTTTATTCGTGACAATTCCTGGCTAACTTAAGGCATCTTTTTTATCTTTTCCCTATGAGCTCTGAGCTATCAGCTGACGCGCAAGCGTCCCACCTTCTCACCCTCCCACCTTCGCCACTTCCCTCTTTTCCGCCTTCCGCCTTTCAATCCTTCCCACTTCCGCATTCCGACCTCCGACTTCCAGCTAGTCTGTGTCTGTCTTCAGCACCGCCAGAAACGCCGACTGCGGTATCATGACCTTGCCGACCATCTTCATTCGTTTTTTGCCTTTTTTCTGTTTTTCGAGCAATTTGCGTTTACGCGTGATGTCCCCCCCGTAGCATTTGGCGGTGACATCCTTTCGAAAGGCCGATACGGTTTTACGCGCAATAATGTTGCCCCCGATGGCCCCCTGAATCGCAATTTTAAACATCTGGCGTGGAATTTCATCGCGCAATTTTTCGCAGGCCGTTCGTGCCCGGGCAGCGGCATTTTCTCTGTGAACGAGTTGCGACAGTGCATCCACGCGTTCGCCGTTGATAAGAATGTCTACTTTGACCAGGTCTGTTGGCCTGAAATCAGTTAAATCATAGTCAAAGGACCCATAACCCTGGGTTACCGATTTGAGCCGGTCATAAAAATCATAGACAACCTCGGCCAGCGGCAATTCAAAAATCATCTCGAGCCGGTCGCTGGTGAGATACTGATAATTTTTGTTGATTCCGCGCCGGTCAAGGCACAGTTTCATTACCGCTCCCATGTAGCGCTCCGGTACGATAATCGAGGCTCGAATAAAGGGCTCTCTGGTTTCCGCAATGAGGGTCGGATCCGGATACAAGGCCGGGTTGTCGATGGTTTTTTCCGTTCCGTCGTTCATGCGCAAGCTATATTGAACCGAAGGCGCGGTGAGAATCAGGGATAAATCGTATTCCCGTTCAAGTCGCTCCTGGACGACTTCCAGGTGCAGCAAACCCAAAAATCCGCAGCGGAAACCAAACCCTAATGCCACGGATGAGTCTTTTTCATAGATCAGGGCGGCATCGTTTAGTTTCAGCTTTTCAAGCGCGACCACCAGGTCATCGTATCCGTCCGAGGCCACCGGGTAAATGGAAGAGAAAACCACCGGCTTGGCTTCCTTAAAGCCGGGCATGGGCGCGTCGCAGGGCCGGTCTTTTAAGGTGATGGTGTCGCCGCAACGGGTGTCGCTGACGGTCTTGATGCCGGCTGTCATATAGCCGACCTGACCGGCGGACAGCTGTTTTTGTTTTATCATGTCGATTTGAAATAAGCCGACTTCCTCAACCTTATACGTCGCGTTGTTGGACATGAAACGGATTCGGTCCCCGGCGGCCAGACTTCCATGAAAGATTCGCAAGTGTACGATGGTGCCGCGATAGGAATCATAATGGGAGTCAAAAATCAGGGCTTTCAGCGGCCAGTCAGGGGCACCGGTCGGCGGCGGTAATTTGGTGACAATTGTCTCCAGCAACCCTTCAATCCCGATGCCCTCTTTGGCGGAAATTAAAATGGCTTCTTCCGGATCAAGGCCGAGATCCTCATGGATTTGCATTTTTACGCGTTCGATGTCGGCTGAGGGCAGATCGATCTTGTTGATGACCGGAATAATTACCAGGTCATGTTCCATGGCCATATACAGGTTGGCAAGGGTCTGAGCTTCAACTCCCTGACTGGCGTCAATCACCAGGAGGGCGCCTTCACAGGAAGCCAAGGAGCGCGAGACTTCATATGAAAAATCCACATGTCCGGGAGTGTCGAGGAGATTTAAAAAATAGGATTTACCGTCTTTGGCGGTGTACGGCAGGCTCACCGTGTGGCTTTTGATGGTAATGCCGCGTTCCCTTTCAATATCCATGCTATCGAGGATCTGATTCTGATATTCCCGTTCGGGTATAATATTGGTTAATTCAATAAGTCGGTCTGAAAGGGTGGATTTGCCGTGATCGATATGGGCAATGATGCTGAAGTTTCTTATGTTTTGCATTGAATCGATATTTTAACTAAATTGCTTTGATTTTTTTGATAATTTTGCTATGCAATTGAAATTAGCGCTTCGCTAAAAGTAAGTTGACACCGTTTCTCTTTCCGGATATACTTACTCATAATAATTAATAAATTTAGTCTTTTATCAATATTTTTGAACTGCTGTCAAGTCTGCAGTCTTTTAACATATTTCAACCGGAATTACCAATGGCAAAATCTATCCCAAAGCCCCGGGTCTTAATTGTCGATGACGATGAGGCCGTGCGCAATACAATGAATGAGTATATCCAAACCGCGGGGTATGACTCCCAGGCGGTCTCCTGCGCTGAAGAGGCCCTTGAAATAATAGGAAAAGATGAATTTCAGGTAATTATCACGGATATTATTCTGCCCGCCATGGGTGGACTGGAATTGACCAAAACAATCAGAAAGAATAAAGATTCCGATGTCATCGTGATGACCGGTTACAGCGATGACTATTCCTATGAAGAGGCGATTAATATTGGTGCCAGCGATTTTGTCATCAAACCGGTTCGTCTTGAGGAGCTTCTGCTGCGGTTAAAACGGGTGCTCAAAGAGCGCGAGCTCACTAAAGAGCGGGTCCGGATGATGGAAAAATTGCAGCGGCTGGCAGTTACCGACGGCCTCACCAAACTCTATAATTCAAGGTCATTTTATTCCCAGCTCGAAACCGAGGTTGACCGTTATAACCGTTACAAACATCCCCTGGCTTTGCTGCTGCTGGATCTTGATCATTTCAAAGAGTACAACGACAATTACGGTCATCTTGAAGGCGACAAGGTTCTGGTCCGATTCAGCCAGATCATTAAATCCTGTCTACGGACCAATGACTCCGCCTATCGTTACGGCGGGGAAGAATTTACGGTAATTTTGCCGGAAACAGCGGGGGCCGAGGCCAGAACTGTTGCCCAGCGTATTCGAGCTGCGCTGGAGGCGGAGCGCTTTTCACCGGAAAACGAAAATGATGTCCGGATCACGATTAGCATCGGAGTGACCGAATACCATCCCAAGGAAGAATTGTCGACCTTCATTCAACGGGCCGACAAAGCCATGTATCTCTCAAAGCAAAACGGACGCAACAAGGTTTCGATGCTGCATGCGGAAGACCATTAGAATTCCTTAATTCTACATTCGACATTCAACATTCGACAATCTTTACTTAATCGCCACTTTTAGATACAAATCACCTCTTTGATTTGATTCGAGTTCCCTGCCCAGCCCCTTGAGACGTAATCGGCTGCCCTCCTTAACCCCCGGCGGAACAGCTACCCTGAAGAGCCGTTTGTGAAATCCCCAGGGAATATTGACCAGTTTGTGCGTGCCGCCGACAGCCTCATGCGGTGTTATGTTAATTACACCGTAGAGGTGGGGATCAGGGCCGGGTCCGATCGGTCTGATAACCTGCAGGTGTGGCGTTTTTTTGCGCGCGGTGACCCGGCGAATTTTAGTCTGCGCGTTGGCACCAGGCAGGGCCAGCAGGGCTTTTAGGAAAATGATACCGAAAATAAAGCCGCCGATATGGGCCCACCACGCAACACCGCCGGCCTGTCCCTTGCTGGCGGCGGCATTCAGGAATTGAAGCAAAAACCAGATTCCGAGAAAAAAATATGCCGGTATTTCCAGAAAATAGGGGATAAAAAAAATGGGAATAAGGGTTAATATCCTTGAGCGGGGGTGCAGGATGAAATAGGCGCCCATCACACCCGCAATTGCGCCGCTGGCACCAATGGTCGGAAGATTCGAATTCAGGTTTAACAAGATATGAGATGCCCCCGAAGCGACGCCGCAAACAAGGTAAAACAACAGGTATCGCAAAGGGCCCAGCCGATCTTCTACGTTGTCTCCGAAAATATACAACGACCACATATTTCCAAGCAGGTGCCAGAAGCCGCCGTGCAGAAACATAAAGGATATGAATGATAATGCCTGCAGCGGCGCACTAAAATAAGCGCTGATTTGAGGAATCGAGTAACGGGCCGGAACCAGACCATAGATGTAAACGAATCTGTCCCCTTCAGGTCCCAGCGACAGCTGCACCAGGAAAATGACGATATTGATGCCGATGATGGCATTGTTGACAACCGGGTAATGATTGGTCGGAATGGTGTCACGTAGAGGGAACATGATACGAGTTGCGCCTCACGGGCGAAAGGGCAGAGCGCATAGCGTGAGAGGAGAATCTCCAGCGGCGGACAGGTATCGGAATTCAGATATTTTACTTTTTAATAATCGATCAGCGATGAGCCACGAATTTTGAACTATAAACGATAAACTCAAAAAACACGGGAAACGGTTTCACTCCGCGCCCTTTACGCTATGCTCCATGCGCTATGCCCTATGCGCTCATGCTCCGCACCCTTTACGCCATGCTCCATGCCCTATGCCCTTTGCTCTTTGCCCTATGCGCCTGCCTCCTTAATGCGGTCCAGATTCATTTGAAGTTTTTGCTGTTTTTCCAGCAGGACATCCTGTTTTTGCTTGACCTTTTCAATGACCTCTGCCGGAGCCTTGCTTAGAAACCCTTCGTTGGCCAGTTTCTTGTCAACCTTTGTCAGTTCGCCGGTCAATTTGTTGATTTCTTTTTCCAGACGCTGGATTTCTTTGGCAAAGTCAATGATTCCCTCCAGGTCGACAAAAATAGAAGCATTATTGACCACAGCTGTGGCGGATGATTTAGGTCGATGTCCCGTATTTTTAACTGTCAGTCCGCTGAGCCGGGCAAGATTGATGACAAGATCCCGATGCGTATCAATGATTTCACGTGTTTGCCCGTCCTCAGATTGAACCATGACCTGCAGGGACAAAGAGGGTGCCAGGTTCATTTCGCCCCGTACATTCCTGATGCCGGTAATCACATTCATCAGGATTTCCATTTTGGATACAGACTGCTGATTTTGTCGGGATACGGCGGCATATTCGGGATAATCGGCTTTCATAATCGAACCGTTGGTACCCGGCATATGGTGCCATATTTCTTCGGTGACAAAGGGGATGAACGGGTGCAACAGGATCAGGGTGTCATGCAGCACCCGCCACAAAACCGATTGGGTTGCTTCTTTTGCTTGTGGTCCTTCTTTGTCATACAGGGCCGGCTTGACGGCCTCTAGATACCAGTCGCAGAATTCATGCCACACGAAATTGTAAAGCGCGCCGGCGGCTTCGTTGAAGCGGTAACCGTCCAGCGCTTCGGCAACATCCTTTGTCACACCTTCCAGGCGGGTAAGAATCCACTGATCCGGCAATGAGAGATTTTGCGTTTTGATTTCGCCGTATCCCCGCTCCAGGTGCATCAGGGAAAAACGGGCGGCATTCCAGAGTTTGTTGATAAAATGCCGGTAGCCGTCCACGCGCTTTTCCGACATTTTGATATCCCGTCCCTGAGCGGCAAAAGCAGCCAGGGTGAAGCGGAAGGCATCCGTTCCATACTGATCAATGACGTTCAAAGGGTCGATCACGTTGCCCTTTGATTTGCTCATTTTTTTGCCTTCCTCATCCCGCACCAGAGCGTGCACATAGACGTCCTTGAATGGGACATCATGCATGAAATGGATGCCCATCATCATCATGCGGGCCACCCAGAAGAATAGAATATCGAATCCGGTGACCAGCACCGATGTGGGGTAGAATGTTTTCAGCAGGGGCGTCTGATCCGGCCATCCCATGGTTGAAAAGGGCCAGAGCGCGGAACTGAACCAGGTGTCCAGCACATCGGTTTCCTGAACCAGGTTTTTTGAGCTGCACCCCGGGCAGGTCGGTGGTGCTTCCATGGCTACCACGATCTGGTCGCAATCGCCACAGGTCCAGGCCGGAATCTGGTGACCCCACCAGATCTGGCGCGAGACACACCAGTCCCGGATGTTGTTCATCCAGTCATAGTACGTATTGGTCCACATTTCGGGAATGATTTTTGTTTCTCCGCTTTTGACGGCCGCAATAGCCTCTTCGGCCAGGGGTTTTGCGCTGACAAACCATTGTTTGGACAGGTTTGGTTCAACAACGGTCTTGCATCGGTAACAGTGGCCCACACTGTGCCGGTAGGGTTCGATCTTGACCAGCAATCCTTCATCTTCAAGCGCTTTGACCACGGCCTTGCGACACTCAAATCGATCCAATCCTTCAAAGCGGCCCGCTTCAGCGGTCATGTCTCCGTTGTCACTGATGACTTTTACACTGGGCAGATCGTGGCGCGCACCGATTTCAAAGTCATTGGGATCGTGGGCCGGCGTCACCTTTAAACCGCCTGTGCCAAATGACCGGTCGACATAGGTATCTTTAATAATGGGAATTTCCCTGTTCATCAGCGGTAATATTACCGCATCAGCTGTAACATCCTGATAGCGTTCATCATCAGGGTGGACCGCCACCGCGGTATCGCCCAACATGGTTTCAGGCCGGGTGGTTGCCACCACGATTGCGCCGGTTCCATCTTTGTAGGGATAGCGGATATGATACAAATTTCCGTCACGATCTTCGTGCTCGACTTCCAGATCCGCCAGGGCCGTGTGACACCGGTGGCACCAATTGATAATGCGATTTCCGCGATAAATGAGCCCTTCTTCATAAAGCTGAACGAACACTGTTCGTACTGCTTTTGATAGTCCTTCATCCATGGTGAAACGCTCGCGCTGCCAATCACAGGATGCACCCAGGCGCTTTAGCTGGTTGATAATGGCGCTGCCGTATTTTTCGCGCCACTGCCAGACGGCTTCGATAAACTTTTCCCGGCCCAGCTGATGGCGGTCGGTGCCGTCGGCGGCCAGTTTTTTTTCGACGACATTCTGGGTGGCGATGCCGGCATGATCGGTTCCCGGCATCCACAGAACGTTATCCCCGCGCAGGCGGCGGTAGCGGCACAATATGTCCTGCATGGTATTGTTCAAGGCGTGTCCCATATGAAGAACGCCCGTGACATTCGGCGGCGGAATGACAATGGAATAGGCTGCCTGCGAGCTTTGTTCTGCTGCGGCAAACAGCTGTTCGTTTTCCCAGTATTCGTACCAGCGCTGCTCCACTTCATGGGGTTCATATCCCTTGTCAAATTGCTTCGAACTCATCTGAATAATGCTCCTTCAATCCCGAAATAGATTAATCCTGAACCACAAAAAAAAGGGATTATAAAATAATCCCCTTTTTTTTGCCAGTTGTTTTTGTAATTTATAATTGGGTAATGATTGTTTAGACAGTGACAATAATTTCGACCGGGCGCAAGCGAAGTTTCTAATGCTGATCATCATCGATCTGATTGTTTCCGGTCAGGACCCCTTTTAATCGATCAATCTCTTTTGCGACCGCTTTTTCGATTACCTCGTAGATGATATCTTCTATCTTACCGGAAAATTTTTCGTTAATGACCCGTTCGATGGCCGCATCGATTTGTCCTGGAGGCACATGCAGTAGTTCATCCTGATTCGGGTCCGCTTGCGAATCAGCCGGCTCGGTTTCATCTTCTTCGTCTTGATCAACAGGCAGTGACGCTACTTCGGGTTCATCGGCCGAATCGTCGGATAAAAGCGAGTCCAGCCGATCGACCTGTTGAGCGATAGAGTTGGGATCGAAGTTAAATTCAAAATTTTCGTCTTCCCTAAAAAGGGCTTCGGTCTCAGATTTGGATTCGGCGTTCACATCAGCAGCTTCCTTCGCGGTCTCCATGGCCTCATCTTCCAACCATTTATCATCCAGGTCATCGCTGAAAACAGTTTTCGGTGCTGAAGTTTTCGACTCATCTGGGTCCTGGTCGTCACTGAAAAACTGATTTAACCGGTCATCTGCTATTTTAAGCGACGGATCGCTGAATTCATCAATTTCTTCATCTTCAGACAGGTGATCCTGCTCAATATCAATGAGTTCGAGAAAATCGTCCTCATCGGCACCTGATGTGTCCAAAATACCGGATTGTTTCAGCAGGGCCTCCCCGTCGGTCGGAAAATGCTGATCAAATTCAGTAATTTCGATAATGTCATCGTCATTTTCGGACTCGCGATCGACAAGCCCATCCAGGGGGATAACTTCATCATCTGCTTCCAGGTCTTCCCCCTCATCTAGATCAAGCAAATCGTCATCTCTTTCGAACTCCAGAGGTTCTTCCTCTGCCAGGGCCAGGATTTCTTCATCATCTTCCTGTGAATGATCGAGATCCAGCAGGTCGTGCTCATCTTCCATCTCAAATTCGGATTTTCGGGTCAGATCGACCCGATCAGGGTCGTCATCTGATCCTAAAGACTGTTCAACTGCCCTCGCAATTATATCATCACTGCTGTCAGCTCCAAATTCATCAACTGCGGGGCTGCCTTCTTCATCTTCCAGGCCTTCAAAATCAAGCTCACTGGCAGCCTCTAAATCCGGCAGGTCATCGCTATCGGAAAATTCCGGTGCTTCATCCTCTGCCAATGCAACAATCTGCGCATCCTCGTCCCGGTCGGCATCCAGATCAATGAGATCATCCTGTGCCACAGACTCGAGGTCTATAAATTCCATCGGCTCTTCGTCACCATCAAGCGGATCGGATACCATGGATTCATCCGATAAAAGGTCGATGAATTCCTGACTTTCTGCGTCGCGCTCCTCGTCTAAATCAATGAGTTCATCTTCGTCATCATCCAGTTCGTACTCGAGTTCAATTTCCTCCTCAAGGTCGAATAAATCTTCATCCGCATTAGCTTCATCTGTTTGATCGCCGGCCATGGCGCTGAGATTTTCATCCGCCACATTGCGGTCATCTTCGATAATGAGGGTATCGTCCTCATCGGAGGCATTCAGATTGAATTCCTCTGTCACTTCCCGGTCTTCATCCTGATCGGCCCCCAGAGACTCGGCTATCGCTGATGCAATCAGCTGATCTTCTTCCTCGTCATCTCGATTTTTTACAATCTGATCGGTCCGGTCGATGTTCGTGCCGTCGCCCCGAGATTCTGATATCTCAGTTTCGTTTGATGCGATGATTCCATCATCTTCGGCGATTTCTGAGGTCTTATCTTTTTCAACGGTTTTGGGCGCTTCAGCGAGCAGGTCATCAGTAAGTTCTAAAATTGCGTTATCGTTTTCGGTTTTTATGATGACCTCCTCGGTGAGGTCAATTATGACCTCATCGTCAGAAGAATCGGCTTTGACAGAATCTGGATGGGGGTCTTTTTCATCGATCATATTTATCACCAATTAGAGAGGGGAGGTTTTTTCGTTGGAATGATTTTCAAATGATTATTATCTTTAGAAAAACTATCATACGGCATGATAAGTGTCAAGAATTTTGAATTCGGCATCATGGAACCTCGATTCCATGATTTTGTTAATTTCAATTGACAGAATACCTCAACTTTAGGAACTATCTTATACATTACAGGTATCTCGAAGATTATTACGGAATGGGTTCATGTTAAGACTTTTTCTGACAAGATTTACAGGATTGACTGGATCTATTCACGGTTCCGACATTTTTTGCCAGAGCTGACTTTATAAGGCGAAGGTGCATTGAAACCGTGAATAAAAAATGTACAACTATCCCTGTCGATCCTGTCTATTCCAAATATTAAAATAGAATCCATTAGACTTCTATCATTGATCATTTGGGGCGAAAAAACATGCGGCTATTTCACGTCGATCAATCTATGGTAACAGACTCGTTGGTAACAATTGTAGGCTCCGAAGCTCACCACATCAAAAACGTTTTACGGTTGAAACCGGGTGATCATCTAAAGCTATTTGACGGCACCGGCCATGAGTATGAAGCCGTTATCTCCAGGTTCAATGCCGCCAAAGTCGAAGTTGAAATCCGGCGCAAACTTCAAGCCACCCTGGATCCCGGCCCACGGATTTTGGTGGCCCAGGCCTTTTTAAAAGAAAAAAAGATGGACGATCTGGTGCGCAGGCTTTCTGAGTTGGGGATTGCCGGCTGGATTCCGTTTTATTCCCAACGTACCATCGCCCGGCCTGATAAAAAACGCCTTGCCGGCCGGACCCAAAGATGGCATCGCATCGCCACCGCAGCGCTGAAACAGTGCCGGCGCCAAAAGATGCTCGAAATATCGGAAGCCCTGACTTTTGACGAGGTGCTGGGACTCAGCAAATCCTGCGATCTGAAAATCGTTTTCTGGGAAAACGAAGCCGCGCCTCTCGAGCGCGATATTAAATCAAAAACAGATCATTCGTTAAATTCAATTATGGTGATGCTGGGACCGGAAGGGGGCTTTACCGAACCGGAGATTGAAATGGCCCGCCAGAGCGGTTTTGTCACTGCCGGATTGGGTCCCCGGATCTTGCGGGCCGAAACCGCCACCCTGGTGGCGAGTACCTTGGTTCAATACCTCTATGGTGACATGGGGCCAAATACATCCGAATCGGAACCGATTACTTAAATCTCAAATTCCGCTCAATCTTGGTGTATTTGATTGCGTCATTCTAAACCTGAGACTCATGGATCTTGATTAATTAAGCTCGAAATGGTTGTGGGCGACGGCTCGATGAAATTCTTTGTTCATTATCCAGATTTAAATTTAAAACCTAATTTGAGCGATTGTTGAGGTTGCTGCAGCTACAAGAAAGATGTCGCTTCGCTATAGTCGCTTATGCGGAGTGGCATCTGACGCAGTAGATGCGGTGAGATCGGCAAGCCCGAAGGGTTTTAAAATTCAAAAAATAAAGCGATAGAATACCAATTGGCTAAAACATTTTCCCTTTCTTGGATTTTGAAACGCTCATTTAGGTAAAAATATCTTGACAATTAATCAGGGGTTTAATAGTAAAAG
>Ga0210064_1000154_pt1 | contig 32620 bp, 34 predicted proteins | sample Muzzi_CordC_D2_FD_185531 | JGI IMG/M metagenome (GOLD analysis project Ga0210064, IMG submission 185531) | Wetland microbial communities from San Francisco Bay, California, USA, that impact long-term carbon sequestration - Muzzi_CordC_D2 (SPAdes) | ecosystem: Environmental > Aquatic > Marine >... | reverse complement strand
GAAGCTGGCCGGCGCCTACTGGCGGGGTGACTCGAACAACGCCATGCTGCAGCGTATCTATGGCACCGCCTGGGCCGACAAGAAGGCGCTCAAGGTCTATCTGCACCGCCTTGAAGAAGCCGAAAAGCGGGATCATCGCAAGCTGGGCAAGGCAATGGACCTGTTCCATACCCAGGAAGAGGCCCCGGGCATGGTGTTCTGGCATCACAACGGCTGGCAGGTGTACCTGATCATCACGGAGTACATCCGCGACAAGCTCAAGCAGCACGGCTACCAGGAGGTGCATACCCCGCAGGTACTCGATCGGTCGTTGTGGGAAAAATCCGGGCACTGGGAAAAGTTCAGCGACGACATGTTCACCACGGATTCGGAAAACCGGACCTATGCCATCAAGCCGATGAACTGCCCGGCCCACATCCAGATCTACAACCAGGGCCTGAAAAGTTATCGCGATCTGCCCCTGCGGCTGGCGGAATTCGGCTCCTGCCTGCGAAACGAGCCGTCCGGCACCCTGCACGGCCTGATGCGGCTGCGCAGTTTTGTCCAGGATGATGCGCATATCTTCTGTGCCGAGGACCAGATCCTGGATGAGGTATCCTCCTTCATCGACCTGCTGTTCGAGGTCTATGCGGATTTCGGATTTACGGATATCAGCGTGAAGCTCTCTACCCGGCCGGAGCAGCGGGTGGGGGAAGATATCCTCTGGGACAAGGCGGAGCAGGCCTTGCAGCAGGCACTGGACAGGACGCAGCTGGAATGGGAATTACAACCCGGGGAGGGGGCCTTCTACGGTCCCAAGATCGAATTCAATCTCCGTGACTGCCTGGCCAGGGTCTGGCAACTGGGAACGATACAGCTGGATTTTTCCATGCCGGGACGGCTCGGGGCCCACTATATCGCCGAGGATGGCAGCAAACAGGTGCCGGTAATGCTGCACCGGGCCATACTTGGCTCACTGGAGCGTTTTATCGGGATTCTGATCGAACATTACGCCGGCGCGTTACCGCTGTGGCTGGCCCCGTTGCAGGCCGTGGTCCTCAATATTACCGATCGCCAGGCCGGGTATGCCCGAAAAGTGGAAGAATCCTTGAAAAATCAGGGTTTGAGGGTCAAATCGGACTTGAGAAATGAGAAGATCGGCTTTAAAATCCGCGAGCACACAATTCATCGGGTTCCCTATCTGCTGGTAGTCGGCGATCGGGAAACGGAAGCCGGTACCGTGGCCGTGCGCACGCGAGGTGGCAAGGATCTTGGCAGCCTGGAGGTAAGTCGGCTGATCGCAGGTCTGGACGACGAAATCGCGAGCCGCGGCCGTACTGTTTTGGAGGGCTAGAGCATCGCCGCTAGAAAACCGCAACACCGTTTAAACGAAACCATTAACGTGCCCGAGGTGCGGGTAATTAACCAGGATGGGGAACAGCTTGGTATCGTTTCCATCGAGGAGGCACTGCAGGCAGCGGACGAGGTAAGACTCGACCTCGTCGAAATTGCACCGAATTCCGAGCCCCCGGTTTGCCGCATCATGGATTACGGCAAATTCCGCTTCGAGGAAAGCAAGAAACTTCAGCAAGCCAAGAAGAAGCAGAAGCAGACCCAGGTCAAGGAAATCAAGTTCCGGCCTGGTACGGACATCGGTGATTACCGGATCAAGCTGCGCAAGCTGATCGAGTTTCTGGAAGAGGGTGACCGGGTAAAGGTAACCCTGCGGTTTCGGGGCAGGGAAATGGCGCACCAGGAACTGGGCCTGGAATTGCTGAACCGGGTAAGGGAAGACCTCCAGGAATACGGGGTCGTTGAACAGGAACCGCGGCGGGAAGGACGGGTGATGGTGATGGTGCTGGCACCGAAGAAACGTCGCTAATCAGACGCAACAACAGACAGACATACTTAATAGAGAAGGTAGAGCAATGCCAAAGTTAAAATCCAACCGCGGAGCGGCGAAGCGTTTTGCCAGAACGGCTTCGGGCGGTTTCAAGCGCGGACAGTCGCATCACCGCCACATCCTGACGAAGAAAAGCAGCAAGCGCAAGCGTCAGCTGATTTCACCGGCGCAGGTGCATGGTGTGGATGCAGCGGCTGTGCGGCGTATGCTGCCTTTCAGCTGAACAGAGTTACCGGGAGTAGAGAATGTCCAGAGTAAAACGTGGAGTTACCGCCCGTGCCGGCCATAAGAAAATACTTGACAAGGCAAAGGGGTATTATGGTGCGCGCCGCAAGGTGTTCCGGGTCGCCAAGCAGGCCGTCATCAAGGCGGGGCAATATGCCTATCGTGACCGGCGCCAGCGCAAGCGCCAGTTCCGCGCGTTGTGGGTTGCGCGCATCAATGCCGCGGCACGGGAGAACGGCCTGTCCTACAGCCGGATGATCGACGGTCTCAACAAGGCCAATATCGAGATTGACAGAAAGGTGCTTGCCGATCTGGCTGTCTTTGACAAGAGCGCGTTTAGCGCCCTGGCAGAAAAGGCCAGGGCCGGTCTTGCGGTATAACCACCTTTCACGCACGACGCACAGACAATCCGGCCAGGATGAAAGCAGGGGAAAGGTGATGACCTTTCCCCTTTTTCTTGGCACCCGGCAAGCATCAGTGGGGAGGTGTTCCGGCCGGTCTGTGCACGGCTGATGCCGGAGTCGGACCCCGCCTGCCGCAGGGCAGCGGTTTTCGGAGGGCCCCGGGAAGACCACCCCGACAGCAATAAGGAGCAGTGAGCAGGTGTCCAGCCTGGAAGAACTTGAAGTCGAAGCATTGCACGCGATTGGCGGTGCCGCCGACCCGGCGGCACTCGAGGAAGTGCGGGTTCGCTACCTGGGCAAGAAAGGCATGCTGACGGCACAGCTGAAACAGCTTGGCAGCCTGCCTGCCGTCGAACGCCCGGCTGCCGGTCAGGCCATCAATCGTGTCAAGGAGAAACTGCTGCAGGAACTCGAGACGCGTCGCCGCGAGTTGCAGGCAGCCGTCCTTGGCGAGCGCCTGCAACAGGAATCCGTCGATGTCACGTTGCCGGGGCGCGGACAATTACCGGGCGGGCTGCACCCGGTCACGCGCACCATGCAGCGCATCGAGCGGCTGTTCACTCCGCTGGGATTCACGGTCGCCGAAGGTCCCGAGATCGAGGATGATTATCACAACTTCGAGGCACTCAATATTCCGGAGCATCACCCGGCCCGGGCCATGCACGATACCTTTTATTTCAATGCCCATACCCTGCTGCGCACGCATACTTCGCCGGTCCAGGTGCGTGTCATGGAACACCGGAAACCGCCATTACGCATTATCGCACCCGGACGGGTGTATCGCTGTGATTCCGACCTGACACATACCCCCATGTTTCACCAGGTGGAAGGCCTGCTGATCGACGCGAATGTCAGTTTTGCAAACCTGAAAGGCGTGCTGGATGAATTCCTGCATCTGTTTTTCGAACGGGATGATCTGGCGGTGCGTTTCCGACCGTCCTATTTCCCGTTTACCGAACCCTCCGCCGAGGTCGATATCCAGTGTGTCATGTGTGCCGGCAAGGGTTGCCGGGTCTGCGGGCACAGTGGCTGGCTGGAGGTGCTGGGTTGCGGAATGGTGCATCCGAGGGTGTTTGAATATGCGGGGATCGATAATGAACGCTACACGGGTTTTGCCTTCGGTATGGGGGTGGAGCGGCTGGCGATGCTGCGTTACGGCGTGCATGATCTGCGGCTGTTTTTCGAGAATGATGTGAATTTTCTGCGGCAGTTCAATTGACCGGAGGAGTTTACTGAGAGCAATGATTTCCGGTATCCGGGCTAGACGGTTATGAAATTCAGCGAGCAATGGCTGCGCGAATGGGTCGACCCACCGGTCTCGACGGAGGCGCTGGTGGAGCAACTGACCATGGCCGGGCTGGAGGTGGATTCGGTCGAACCGGCCGCCCCCCCCGTGGCAGGACTGGTCGTCGGCGAGGTGCTGTCCGTTGCGGCGCACCCCGACGCCGACAAGCTCCGGGTATGCCGGGTTGCGGCTGGACAGGACGAGCCGCTGCAGATTGTCTGTGGTGCACCCAATGTCCGTGCCGGCGGCAAGTATCCGCTGGCGTTGATCGGCGCCTGTCTGCCGGGGGATTTGAGCATCAGAAAATCCCGGCTGCGCGGTGTGGAGTCCTTCGGGATGCTGTGCTCGGCCCGGGAACTCGGGCTGGGTGATGACCATCAGGGATTGCTGGAACTCGATGCCGCTGCCGTAGCGGGGCAGGGCATCACTGAACTGCTTGACCTGGAGGATGCCCTGATCGAAATCGATCTAACTCCGAATCGTGGGGATTGTCTCGGCATCGAGGGCATCGCCCGGGAAGTTGGCACCCTTACGCGCACCCCGGTAACGGCTGTCGGGATTGAGGCGGTGCCGGAATCGATTCCGGACCGCTTTCCGGTTGCGGTGCAGGCACCGGACGCCTGCCCGCGCTATCTGGGACGTGTAATCCGCGGCATCGACCCGCATGCCACGACGCCGCTGTGGATGCGCGAGCGCCTGCGGCGCAGCGGTTTGCGCAGTATCGATCCGGTGGTGGATGTCACCAATTATGTCCTGCTGGAACTGGGACAGCCGATGCATGCCTTCGATCTCGCGCGGCTTTCCGGCGGGATTTGTGTTCGCTATGCCACCGCCGGGGAACCGCTGGTGTTACTGGATGAACGAAGTGTAGCGCTGGATGCGGAAACGCTGATCATTGCCGATCATGGGAAGCCACTGGCCATTGCCGGCGTAATGGGCGGCATCGATTCCGGCATCGGTGAAAAAACCACGGACCTGTTCCTGGAATGCGCCTGGTTTGCGCCGGCAGTGATCGCCGGACGTGCCAGGAAATATGCCATGCAAACCGATTCATCACACCGCTTTGAGCGGGGTGTCGACTATGCCCTGCAGCACCGCGCTATCGAGCGGGCGACTCGCCTGCTGCTGGATATCGTGGGTGGCAGGGCCGGTCCGGTCGACGCAACCGTTGCGCCCGGCCAGTTGCCGCAACGGGCTTCCATTCCCCTGAGAAAGGCACGCATCCAGCGCTTGCTGGGTATGTTGCCGGGTGCCGCCGAGGTCGGCGATATTCTTGACCGTCTGGGAATGGAGAGCTCGGTTAATGCGGAGGGCTGGGCCGTGACGCCACCGTCCTTCCGGTTTGATATTGCACGGGAGGCGGACCTGATTGAAGAGGTCGGACGGGTCTATGGCTATGACCGGCTGCCATCACAGCCACTGACGGGTGCGCTGGAAATGCAGCCGGATCCGGAGACGGAAACCGGGATCGAGCGAATCGCGAAATTGCTGGTCGACCTGGGTTATCAGGAAGCGATCACCTACAGTTTTGTCGACCCTGAATTTCAGGCGATGTTGAATCCCGGCATGACGCCGATTCCGCTGACCAATCCGATCTCTACTGAAATGGCGGAGATGCGCACCAGTCTCTGGCCCGGGCTGCTAAAGGCGATTCAGTACAACCTGAATCGCCAGACGAGCCGCCTGCATTTATTCGAGCATGGACTTAGGTTTTATGCAGAACATAATGAAATAAAACAAAAATATATGATCAGCGGGGTGCTCGCCGGTGATCGGCAATCGGAGCACTGGGACGTGAAGGCGTCGCCACTGGATTTCTACGATCTGAAGCGGGACGTGGAGGCTATCCTGTATCTGACCGGTCATATGTCAGATGCCCGGTTTTCCAAAAGTGAGCACCCGGCACTGCACCCCGGGCAGGCCGCAATGATCCAGTTGCAGGATGATCACGTCGGCTGGTTGGGCAGGATTCATCCGGCTATTGCCGGTAAATATAGTCTCAACCCGCATACCTTCCTGTTCGAGATCGACTATGAATCGATCGGGTCAAAAGAAGCCGTGCGGTTTCAGGAGATTTCCCGCTTTCCGTCCATCCGGCGCGACCTGGCGGTGGTGGTCGATGCGGAGGTGCCGGCCGATGTCCTGCGCTCCGCGGTGGAAAGGTTGGCAGGGGACCTCCTCAGGGAGATGGTGATCTTCGATTTCTATCAGGGAAAAGGCATAGAATCAGGGCGAAAAAGCATCGCTTTTGGCTTGATTCTACAGGATTCTTCCCGCACACTTACTGATGAGGATGTGGAGACGGTTGTCACCCGGGTCACGGGTGGTCTCAGGGAGAGGTTAGGGGCAACGCTTAGGGAGTGAAAAATGGCATTAACAAAAGCCGATATGGCGGAAAAACTGTTTGAAGAGCTTGGGCTGAATAAACGCGAAGCCAAGGAACTTGTGGAACTTTTCTTTGAAGAAATACGTGCCGCGCTGGAAAAGGGACGCCAGGTTAAACTTTCCGGTTTCGGTAATTTCGACCTGCGCGAGAAGAACGAACGTCCGGGTCGAAACCCGAAAACAGGTGAAGAAATACCCATATCTGCGCGCCGTGTAGTCACTTTCAGATCGGGTCAAAAACTTAAAGCAAGAGTAGAGGCCTATGCTGGAAGCGAGTAATAACAACGAGCTTCCTGCCATTCCCGGTAAACGCTACTTCACCATTGGTGAGGTGAGCGATTTGTGTGGTGTGAAACCGCACGTACTACGCTACTGGGAACAGGAATTTCCGCAACTTAAACCGGTCAAGCGGCGTGGCAACCGGCGCTATTACCAGCGCCAGGATGTGCTGATGATCCGGCAGATCCGCAGCCTGTTGTACGAGCAGGGCTTTACCATCGGCGGTGCCCGGCAGAAAATGTCCGGCGAAGATGCCCGCGAAGACGTAACCCAGAGCCAGCAGATCGTCCATCAGGTACGACTCGAACTCGAGGATGTACTGCAGTTGCTGAAACGATAGATCACCCGGATACCGCCGGCTTCCGGTATAATTTCAGTCTTGCATCGGGGCGTAGCGCAGCCTGGTAGCGCACCTGCATGGGGTGCAGGTGGTCGGAGGTTCAAATCCTCTCGCCCCGACCATTATTAGAAACAGCGGGTTAGAAAGGATTTAGAGATTCTTTCTATTTGCCGCTAAATCACTCCACATTTCCATCTTCCACGAAAACAATGGCTTAAGTATTAGTCGACCACCTGCACAAAAAAAACAGGTGGTCGCTCGCTATTCACTAAAGAATCGCGAGTTTTCGCTGGCCAAGTTCCGGATATCGTCTCCCAAAATGGGAATACCTTGGTTGCTCCCATAATGGGAGCATGCTAGAGTGCTGATATGAGAGTGATCGCGAAGTCCAGGCTGCGGCAGTTTTGGTCAAGTAGTCCGGCCTATCGTGATGCGAAACGACAGATGACGGAGTGGTACAACTATTGTGTGGCCGCTCACTGGAGTACACCGCATGAAGTGAAGGCGGATATACGCACCGCGAGCATTCTGAAGAATAACCGGGTGGTTTTTAACCTGTGCGGCAACAAATACAGAATCGTGGTGTTGATGGACTATATCCGCCACGGCATGCTGATTCGCTTTGTGGGAACGCACAGGCAATATGACGAGATTGATGATATTGAGAATATCTAGGGTACATGATGAAACTCAAACCGATTAAAAGTGATCGTGAACTGGAACGTGCACTGGCGCGCATTGATGAGTTGTGGGGTTCCAAACCTGATACCCCAAAAGGCGATGAGCTTGATGTCCTGATGCTGCTCGTTGAAAAGTACGAGGATGAGCATTATGCGATTCCCGCATCGGACCCGATAGAAGCTATCAAGTTCCTGATGGAGCAAAAGGATATGTCACGCAAGGACCTTGAGCCCTATATAGGGACCAGTGCCCGCGTCTCGGAGATATTGAACAAAAAGCGCGGTCTCACTCTATCCATGATCAAAAAGCTGCATGAAGGTCTGAATATTCCCTATGAGTGTCTTATTGCCTAGAAAGACCTTGGCTAATATAGGTCGAGGTGACACGATAGCCACCTGATTTCCGAATTGAAAGGGTATGGCGGGTCTGGGAAGGAGTTACTTATGCCTGATTTCTATTACCTTCCAGACGTACCCCATGCGCCCGCACCCAGTCATAAGGGGAGACTGACCGGGCAAAAGCCCCCGCTAAAACCCAAGGAGGTATGGGCTATGGAAAGAATACATTAAGAATCAGAAGCCGCCGGAGCCAGATGATGATTTTACCGTCGTGTAGCGACGGTCATCGGCCGAATGGCTGATCAATCCGGCTTTCAGCCGTAACCCGAAGCCACCGGCTTTAGCCGGTTCACCAAGCCACTGTCAACTGAGTCCAAAGTTGCAATTTTACGGAACAGCGGATGGCCAGCGGGTAATTCATCGATGTAGCTAGCCAAGCTGCGCAGGTTCGAGGGTTTCGTCTGTTATCAGATTCAGCAGGGCGGGTATATCCGCTTCGGTAAAACCGAATTGCAGATAATCTGGCCAGTCACTGCCATGGTCGGCTTCGCCGAGTTCCAGTAGGCACTGGATCAGGTCTGTTCCATATGTTGTCATGTCACAGCTCAGTCAGTTAACAAACGGCGACTGAGTAGTGTCTGCATATCACGTCGGCCGTCGGCAATAAGGTAGACGTACACGGCGCGGCGTTCCACCCGGTAGATAATCCGGTAGGGCTTGAACAAGACCTCCCGGAATTCGCGGATGCCCAGCGCTGACAGTTCTTTCGGGTTTGTGCCGCGCTCGGGCAGTTCGGCCAGCTTTTGAAAAGCCTCGCCGATTCTGTCAAGCACATAGTCAGCGCGTTCCGGGGAGTCATGTGTCGCAATCCAGGTGTCCAGTTCCTCAAGGTCATTCACGGCATCCTGGGTGAGGAGTACCCGGTACGGCATTCAGCGGGTCTCCCGTTTGCGTCGAATCTGCTTCAGTGCAGTTTTGGCTGATTGGACCTTGCCGGCTTCGATCTGACGGGTGCCGAGGGCGAGAATCTTGAGCAGCGCCAGGGTCTCCTGGGTTTGCTCATAGCTGTGCACATCCTGCATGACGGCCCTGGCCTCGCCATTTTGCGTGATGATCAGTGCTTCGCGCTGTTCATCGAGTTCGCGAATGACCTCAGCCGTATGGGCCTTGAGGTAGCTGATTGGCTTGATCTGGGAGGATGGCTTCATGGGGGCACCTTTCATTAGATGGATCCAAATATAGACCTTAAAAGGTACGGCATCAAGCTGTTGCGGATAAGATCCTGGTTCGGTGGCAGGCTGTTTTAAATGCGGGACTTTTGCCGGGCCTGTTATGCAGGGTCCTGCATTGTGCTGCAAGTCTTGCTACAGGTGTCCCGAATTACATACACAAATACACTATGTTATGAACGAACAATCGGTATGAGGTGCAGGTGGTCGGAGGTTCAAATCCTCTCGCCCCGACCAATTTTAAAACAGTATATCAGGAAGGATTTGGAGAATCTTTCTACTTGCCGCTGAATCCCTACAAATCCCCATTTCTCACGGAAACAAGAAGTTAAGTGTCGGGTAGCGCACCTGGGGAAATGCAGGTACGTTATAACGGTATATTACTGTCAGTTTCCAGAAAGACCCGTCAGTTCTTATCTTAAAGAATGGCTTATAAGTTACCCCGACCAGCCGGTTTAAAAACAGGTGTTCAAGGTCATACAGGGTCACGGTTCGCTGACGATCTGATTGACTGCTGAGGTAAGTATCTGAAGGTCATTTTCATTGATGATAAATGGCGGCATTAGGTAGATCAGACGGCCGAATGGCCGTATCCAGACGCCGGCATCCACAAAGCGGGGCTGAATGGTTTCCATGTCCACTGGATGGTGCAGTTCCACAACACCGATTGCACCGAGCACACGGACATCCGCGACATTTGTAAAAGACCGACAAGGCGCGAGTCCTTCTTCAAGTCCCTGCTCGATTGTTCTTATTCTTTCCTGCCAGGGTGAATCAAGGAGCAACCGCAAGCTTGTCAACCCGGCTGTGCAGGCCAGTGGATTGGCCATGAAGGTAGGACCGTGCATGAATACACCCGGCTCGCCCCGGGAAATGGTTTCGGCGATATCTCTGGTGGTCAGTGTTGCAGCCAGACTGAGATAGCCGCCCGTCAGGGCCTTCCCGACACACAGGATGTCCGGTGTGATCCCCGCGTGTTCACAGGCGAACAGCTTGCCGGTGCGGCCGAATCCTGTAGCGATTTCGTCGGCGATGAGCAGGACCTTGTATTCGTTACACAATTGCCTTGCTTTGCGCAGGTAGTCAGCGGAGTAAAAGCGCATACCACCAGCGCCCTGAACAATCGGCTCCAGGATCAATGCTGCGATATGTTCACTATGTTCCTTGAGGGTTTGGCGCAGGGAGTTTATCTCCTCATATCTGCACGGTGATCCGAAGGAACTGGTAGGTGCATCGGCAAAGTATTGTTGGGTCAGGCAGCCAGTGAAAAGTTTGTGCATGCCGTTGACCGGATCGCATACAGACATGGCCCCGAAGGTGTCGCCATGATACCCGTTGCGGATGGTGACAAAGCGCTGTTTCTCTGGCCGGTTTCGGGCATGCCAGTATTGAATCACCATTTTCAGCGCGACTTCTACCGACACGGACCCCGAATCGGCGAAAAAAACCGTCTCCAGATCGCGCGGTGTCATATCAATCAGGTGCGTCGCCAGTTCGACAGCGGGCTGATGCGTCAGTCCGCCAAACATAACGTGGGGCAGTGTATCGACCTGTCGCTTGAGTGCGCGGTTCATCTGGGGATGGTTATAGCCATGTATCGCGCACCACCAGGATGACATGCCATCGATGAGCTCGCGGCCGTTGGCCAGATGCAGGCGCACTCCTGAGGCGGATACCACCGGATAAGCCGGTAGGGGGCTGTCGATTACATTATAAGGGTGCCACACATGGTGTCGGTCGAACGTGCACCAGGTGGCCGCGAAGTTCATGGATCCAGTTTTCCCGTGACCCAATACTCCACGCGTTGCGGGTGGTTGCTTATGTATTCGTTTACCGCCTCGTCGTAGGATGTGTTATTGGCTCTATCCATGAGGGCTTCCAGCTCATCGAGCGGAAGATATAGACGGGTCAGGAATTCGGTGATCTCGACCGGAAAATCCTGGTAAAACTCCTTGCGTACCAGGGCATGGATGCGTTCCCGGCCTCCCAGGGCACCTTGTGGGTCTTCGAGATAACGCAGCTTCCAGCGCGAGAACATCCAGTGCGGGCTCCAGCCGGTGACCACGATCCACTTCTGCCTTTTAATCGCGCGTGACAGGGCCGCGGTCATGCCGGCGCCCGACGACGAGATCAGGCGGTAACGATCCAGTCCGTAATCTTCGATGGCTTTTTCCGATGCCTGCATCAGGCCCGCACCTGGATCGATGCCGTGGATCTGGTTGCCAAGTTTACGCATCACCCTACGGTCCTTGAGGTCCACGATGCTGCGCAACTGGTCTTTGGGAATATACTCAGGGACGACCCAGCCCAGCCGGGCACGGGTATAGAGAGGCCCCAGGTTGACGACCTCGTCACCGACCTTGTCCATATAGGGCTTGTGTGTCAGCGGCAGCCAGGCCATGAGCATGGCGTCGATGTCCCCGTTCGCCAGACCCTGATACTGGATACCGATATCGAGCAGTACCAGGTCCACCGGTTGGTCCAGTCGCGTTTCAAGAATCCGGGCGGCGAGCCGGGTCACTGCCTCGGCATCCGACCAGGCGGTCCAGCCAATGCGTAGTGGTGGCTTGTCAGCCGCATGGGTGGTGCTGACGATAAGAACGACAAGGCAGAATCGCAGCCAGTTTTTCATTGCATCTCCTTGTATCCGGTTGTTATTTCCCGAAGCTCTGCGTAATGCGATCGAGAATAATGGCGAGTATCACAACACCCAGGCCACCCTCGAAGCCCAGACCAACATCCAGTCTCTGAATACCGCGTAACACGGTATCGCCCAGCCCGCCTGCACCGATCATGGAGGCGATCACCACCATGGAAAGTGCCAGCATGATGGTCTGGTTGACACCTGCCATGATCGAGGGACGGGCCGTGGGTAGCTGCACTTTCAGGAGCAGCTGGCCAGCGGTGCAACCGAATGCCAGACCGGTCTCGACCAGCTCTTTCGGTACCTGGCGGATGCCCAGGTTGGTCAGACGCACGGCGGGTGGCATGGCAAAGATGATGGTCGCGACGACTCCCGGGACCCGGCCCAGACCGAAGAACATGGCCGCGGGGATCAGATACACGAATGCGGGCATGGTCTGCATGAGATCGAGCACCGGCCGGACGATGCGTTCGACCGTATCGCTACGCGCGGCCCAGATGCCGAGCGGGATACCCAGTAACAGGCTGACGAGTGTTGCCGCGATGACCAGTGCCAGCGTAGTGACCGTCTCGGCCCAAAGGCCCATACCCACGATCAGTGCCAGCGCGGCGGCGGTAAACAGACCAAAACGCCAGTTGGTGCGCCACCCGGCCAGGCCGGTGAGCAGTCCGATCAACAACCACGACGGCGGCTGCAGGAGGGCCTCTTCGATACCGAAGGTCAAAGTGTCCAGTCCGGCGCTGATTATATCGAACAGGCCCTGCGCATGATCCATGAGAAACTCGACCAGGGCTGTGGCCCAGCGATCGACCGGGATGTCGAAGCTCATGTCTCTCTGCCTTTCGCCAGTGCCTGCAGCAGGCACTGGCGATCGATGATGCCGATGATATTGCCCGTGCCATCGGCGACAGGCAGGGGTGCCTCGCTGGCGGCCGCGCGCGGCAGGATATCTTGCAGCAGCATGCCGGCGGGAACGGGTTCGCAATCCGGTGGTGCGTCACCGGGCTGTGCGATGTCGCTGGCGGTAAACAGGCGGCCGGGCTGAACGTCGCGAAAAAAGGCGCGGACATAGTCGTCGGCTGGATTGTCGATGATCTCCGCCGGTATACCGACCTGGCGGATCTCGCCCTCGGCCATGACGGCTATGCGGTCCGCGATACGGACCGCCTCGGCAAGGTCGTGGGAAATGAAAACGATGGTGCGTTTCGCGGTGCGTTGCAGGTCCAGCAGGGCATCCTGCATTTCGGTACGGATGAGCGGATCCAGGGCCGAGAAGGCCTCGTCCATCAGCATGATCTCGGGTTCGGTCACCCAGGCGCGCGCCAGCCCGGCGCGTTGCTGCATGCCCCCGGAAAGCTGGTCGGGCCGGTGATCGGCCACCTCCGGGATGCCCACGAGCCGCAAGGCTTCCAGTGCACGGCGCCGGGCTTCTTTTTTGTCGACACCGGACACGCGCAAACCAAACGCGACATTGTCGATCACGCTCAGATACGGCAGTAGCGCAAAGGTCTGGAATACCATGCTCATCTTGCGACGGCGCAGTGCGACCAGCTCGCGCGTGGACATGGCGGTCACATCGACACCGTCGAGCATCACCTGGCCGGCGGTTGGCTCGATAAGGCGGTTGATCATGCGTACCAGGGTGGATTTACCTGAACCGGACAGTCCCATCACGACGAACAGTTCGCCCGCTCCGATACGCAGACTGACGTCGCGCACACCGATGACGTATCCGCTGGAGGCGAGTAGCTCCGCCTTGGATTGACCTCGTTGCAGCGCGTCGCTCCCGGCCTTCGTATCTGCACCAAAGATCTTGCTGAGCTGTGTCAGTTCGAGATGCGCGGACACGGTCAGGCGATTTTCAGTCCCGCGCCCGAGCGGAGGTCATCGGCCTTGTCCGTGCGTTCCCAGGTCAGATCCGGCTCACTGCGGCCAAAATGCCCGTTGCTGGCCGTCTGGCGATAGATCGGGCGCAACAAATCCAGCATCTGTACGATGCCCTTGGGTCGCAGGTCGAAATGTTCTGCAATCAGCGCCTCGATGGTTTCTTCGGCGACATGGGCCGTACCGAAGGATTCCACGTGGATGGAAACCGGGCGTGCAACGCCAATGGCGTAGGCCAGCTGCACTTCACACTTGTCTGCAAGGCCGGCCGCAACCACGTTTTTCGCCACGTAACGTGCGGCATAGGCGGCCGAGCGGTCCACCTTGGACGGGTCCTTGCCTGAGAAGGCGCCACCACCATGACGGCCGACGCCACCATAGGTGTCGACGATAATTTTGCGGCCCGTCAAACCACAGTCACCCACGGGACCGCCGATCACGAAACGTCCGGTCGGATTGATAAAGTAATCGGTTTTGCCGGACAGCATATTCGCCGGTAATACCGGCTTGATGATTTCCTCCATGACTGCGTCTGTCAGCTCGCCATGGGTGATCTCCTCATCGTGTTGTGTGGACAACACTACGGCTTCGATTGCCTTCGGCGTATTACCTTCATAACGGATCGAGACCTGCGATTTACAGTCCGGCCGTAACCAGGGCAGTGCTCCCTGTTTCCTCAATGCACTTTGTCGGGCAGTGAGCTGGTGTGCGTACTGGATGGGCATGGGCATGAGTGCGTCGGTTTCGCTGGTCGCATAGCCGTACATCAGACCCTGGTCGCCAGCGCCCTGATCCAGATCGATACCCGAGCCTTCATCGACGCCTTGAGCGATGTCTGGTGACTGCTTGTCGAGTGCGACCAGTACTGCACAATTGTGACCATCAAAGCCCATGCGGCCGTCGTTGTAACCGATATCCAGGATGGTTTCGCGCACCACATCGGTATAGTCAACTATCGCACGGGTGGTGATTTCACCGGAGATGATCGCCATACCGGTGTTTACCAGTGTTTCGCAGGCGACGCGGGCATGGGGATCCTGCGCCAGGATCGCGTCCAGAATAGCGTCCGAGCAGTTGTCGGCGAGTTTGTCGGGATGACCTTCTCCGACGGACTCGGATGATACGATGTAGTTTCGGGACATGGCGGCTCCTTGTATTTCAAGTTAACTGGAATAATGCATGTTATGCATTAACATTCAGTGCCGGCTTACGGAAATGCAGGATCCCCCAGGACAAGTAACCTTTCTCTGCGGCATCGATCCAGTGGCCCAGGCCCTGGAGCATGTTGAACATGTAATTATCGGATACCTTGCCGGCCAGCCGGTTGCGCTGCCGGGTCAGCTCATCACGTACCCGCGTGTAATGCGTAATCAGTTGCGGTGTGAGATCAACGACACCGATTTCCTCCCAACCCAACCGTTGTGCCTGTTGCCGGTAAAAGGCAAATGACCCCAGACTCTCCAGGTGAATCCGGCCCAGCACAGGCTGCAGGACACCATCAGGACAGTTATCAGCCTGCATGGGATCGGTGAAGATAAACTCCCCACCGGGCTTGAGTACCCGGTCTACTTCTTCCAGCACCCGCTCACGCTGACCGGAATGCAGGATGGCGTCCTGTGACCAGGCAAGGTCAAAGAATCCATTGGTAGCCGGTATATCCTCGAAACTGCCATCAACCACGACAATGCGGTCGTCCAGGTTCTGTTCGGCAGTCATGGCACGATTGCGGGCGTTCTGTGCCTCGCTGAGATTCAGGCAGGTGACGGGGCAGCCGAATTTTTTCGCCAGCCAGCGGGCGGACCCGCCGTAACCGGCGCCGATATCGATGATATGGGTCTGCTCGTTCAGACCGGTTTGGTATTGGGAAGCCATGGCTTCGACCGTGCTCTGCGAGGCACTTGCGATGTCCTCGTCGGGTTTCTCGTAAATGCCGATATGAATGTCCTCGCCGCCCCAGACGTGGTAGTAGAAATTATCGGCATCATCGCTGTTGTAATATTCCTGTGCCGTCCTGACGACGTCAGAGTAGTTTTTACTCATACGATTACTCTCCATTGATGTACTTTTTCTCGGCGACATGAATGAAGAAGTCGGGTGCTGTCTTGCGGTAGGTTTCCTTGAAATCGCCATAGGTGGTCACGCGCTGAAAGCCTACTTCTTTCATCAGTCGTTCCGTGTAGGTCTTGCGCAGGGGGAACATGTTGAGATGGAATGTTACGCCATTGGCAAATTCATAACGGAATCGCGCCAGGGACTCATCCACGTGTTCCGGAGTGGCGCGCACCTCGTCACCGCAATAGTAATAGTCGTGACCGGGTTCGATCTGGTGGTCCAGTATCGCGTCGTAGTTGCGCTGGTCGAGAATCAGGATGCCGTCGTGGCGCAGCGTGGCATAGTACTCAGCCAATGCCTTGCGCCGGTCGTTTTCATCATGCAGGTGGGTGAATGAGTTGCCCAGGCAGATGACGGCATCATACAGGTCATGCACATCGCGGTTGAGCCAGCGCCAGTCGGCCTGGATGGTGCGCAGGATATGGCCACGCTTACGGGCATTGTCAAATGCCTTGGCCAGCATGGTGGGACTGCCGTCCACGCTGGTGACTTCGAACCCGGCCTCGATGAGCTGGACCGAATGAAAACCGGTGCCGGTGGCTACGTCCAGTACCTTCCTGGCTCCGTGTTCGCGCAGTTTTTCGATAAAAAACTCGCCTTCAGCTTTGGCGCGGCCGTCCCAGTCGATGAGTTCATCCCACTTGTCGACGAAGGCATGGACGTACTCTTCCTGGTATTTGTCAGACTCACGAACGGCAACCGGATCGTCGCCATAGTCCTGTCTTGCTTGCTTATTCAACATCATCATACTCCCGCATAGTCATTGCCCTGGATCGTTCCAGGCTGTGATTAATCAATATGCCACCCCAGTTCAACCGCCTTGCGCCGGGCCAGTGCCGGGATGTCATTGGCAATGAAATGCTGATACAACACCTGTACGCCGATCAGATGGTTGATCACCGCATCGAGTTGTGTCTGGGTGGCGGCGGAGGTCCCGGGTGCTTCATGTAACCTGAACAAGGCCTCGACTCCCTGGGTGTCCAGCAGGCCGGTTTCATCGATCGTGTATGGATTAAGATGACGCCGGGCCAGATCCCGCATGGCAACCCATTTTTTAGGGTCAGTGTGCGCCGGCGGGGCCATGAAGGCGAATTTCTCCCGTTTGTACAGGGTTTCGGGCAATAGTCCTTTCATGGCCTCGCGCAACACGTATTTCTCGGTGCGACCGTGGATGCGCATGGAGGGCGGCAGTGTGGCGGCGTACTCGGCCAGGTGGTGGTCGAGAAACGGAGGGCGGGCTTCCATGGCATTGGCCATGTCCACGCGGTCGCCGCCCCAGGTGAGGATCTGGCCTTCCAGCATGGTCTTGATCCAGACGTACTGGGCCCGGTCAAGTGGATGCCGGTTCCTGAGTGCGTCGCCATCGAGGGTGGCGGCGATGGCGGCACCGGGCGAGTAATCAGCCAGTGATGCGCGGTGGTCAGGGTGCAGCAAGGCCGGCACATATGCACTGCTGGCCAGCCACGGCTGGAGACAGGATGGCGTAAAGCCAACCTTACCGGTCAGCGCCTCATCCTCGACGCTCTGTTCGGCCAGCATGGCACCCCTGAACAGCTTGTTGTTCTCGGCCAGCAGCGCTTCCCACTCCTTGCGTTCGGCAGGCGACAGGTGATCCAGGCCATGCAGGAACATGTCGCGCCGGAAGGCCGGGTAGCCGCCGAACAGCTCATCGGATCCCTCGCCGGTGAGCACGACCTTGTAGCCGGTCTCGTTCACCCGGCGGCTCATCAACAGCTTGGCAACACCCAGTGTGTTATAAATCGTGCGCTCGGTGTGCCAGAGGGTTTCCTCGAAATGGTCATAAAGATGATCTGCCTCGAGGCGCAGAATTTCCTGATCAGCGCCGGCGGCCTCGGCCATTTCAGTGGCAATCGGCGTCTCGTCGTAGTCGGCGCTGTCAAAACCGATGGTGAAGGCCTTGACCGAACCCTGTGTGCTGGCGGCGGCCACGCCGACAATGGCGCAGGAGTCGATGCCACCGGAGAGGTAGCAGCCGACCGGTACGTCGGCCTCGAGACGTAACTGCACGGCTTCGATCAGCCGCTCGCGTACACCTTCGATGTATTCAGTCTTATCGGCGGGCTTGCCACGTGCATCCTCTTCCGGGAACGGCATATCCCAGTAGCGGCGCTCCTCGACCTGCAGGCGGCCGTCACGGCGACGCACTGTGAGCACATGTCCGGGCCTGATCTGGTGCACGCCGGTGAAGGCGGTAGTGCCGGGCACCATGGTCTGCATCAGTTGATGATAGAGCCCGGCAGCGTCAAATTTCCGTGTAACTGCGGGGTGCGCAAACAAGACCTTGAGTTCGGAACCGAATACCAAGCCGCCGTCAATCGCGGCCCAGTAGAGCGGCTTGATGCCAAAGCGGTCCCGCACGAGGTGCAATGAGTCCTCTTCCCGGTCGTACAGGGCGAAAGCAAACTCGCCGCGCAGGTGCGGCAGGGTGTCAACCATCCCCAGGCGGGGATAGAGATGCATGATGATCTCGGAGTCGCTCTTTGTTTTGAAACGTGCGCCGCGTGCCGAGAGGTCCGTGCGCAGTCGCTGGTAATCATAGAGCTCGCCGTTCTTGGTCAGCATCAGGTTTCCGTCAGATGAGACGAACGGCTGCCGGCCGCGTTCCTGGTCCAGGTCGATGATGGACAGGCGGGCATGGCTGAACCCGATGCCTTCCATGGCCTGCCAGCCAAAGCCATCGGGCCCGCGGTGATACTGGATGGCCGCCATGGCGACCAGGGTTTCAGGGTCGACAGGGCGGTTTCGGTCCGCGTAGATGAATCCGGCTATTCCACACATATCAGGTAAAGGTTTTCATAATGGAAGAGAGCAGTGCCATGCGCATGAACACGGCGCCACGGGCCTGGGCGAAATACCAGTTGTGGACTGTGTCGTCGAGTTCACGGGGCAGTTCGTTGCCGCGTGCCAGCGGGTGGAGAATGATGGCCTCCGGCTTGAGGGGCGACGATGTCTGCAGGCAATAGTGGCTGCCCAGTTTCTCATAGTCATCACCGACCCAGGCGATGGTATTGATGTAGATAACGTCCATGTCCGGTAGCGTGCCGTTCAGATCACCGGTAGTACGCAATACCAGTCCTGCCGCTTCGAGTTCCTCCCTCTGGCCATTCGCAAATGGCTCCGCCTTCTCGCTGATGATGACAACCTCGGCAATCGCATCGGAGAACAGGCCAAGCAGTGTGAGTAGACTGCGTACCGTACGCATGCGTCCGGGTACACCGATGATGGCAATTCGGAGACGTTGATTTGCATCGAGCTCAGATGTTCCGATGGTTGGACGCCATTTCAGCAATGCATAGATGTCTGCCAAGGCCTGAGTAGGATGTTCGTCAGTGCCATTGCCACCATTGATGATCGGGATACGCAACGATTCGAGCATCTCATAAACTGCATGAGCATTACTGTCACGCAGAACCACGAGGTCGCCATAATGGTTCAGCATTTCACCTACGTCGTACAGCGATTCGCCCTTGGCGATGCCCGTTGAGGTGGGGTCGGTGATGGACATGATGTCGCCACCCAGCCGGTGCCAGGCGCTCTCGAATGAAAGCCGGGTGCGGGTGCTGGGTTCATAGAATGCGCTAACGAGTATCTTGCCCGTCAGTGGGCGGGTAATCATCTGCGGCTGGGTTTCGTAACGGGCGGCCAGCCGCGCAAGCTGTAATAGTTGCCTGCGCGTAAACTGGTTGGCGGAGACCACCGGGCGCTGGGCCAGATCGAGCAGTGGTGCCAGGTCTTCGTCGACAGCATCCAGCAGGTTGCGCGGCCGCTCAAAGCCCTGGGTATCCAGGGGCTGCTCCTCGAGTGGTTCCCTCAGGCGTGGGTTCAGTTTGTTTACCATAGTTGTCCCTTTAGCCAGTCCCTGATCCAGAGAATCAGCATGATGAAGGGGGCCAGTGCCGTAACCAGCGTGGCGGTGCCCACTAGCAGGCTCAGTGAAGCAACGGAGATCGTCATGTCAGCACCTCATCGTTATTGGCTAACACTGCCCAGTCGAATGCAATCGGACGCAACCAGGTGCTGAGCAACACGATGCTCATCGAGACTGCGGCGGAGATCAGTGCGGCCACGTAGAAACCAATCAGAAAATAACCGGCCAGCCCGGTCGCGGTGCCGGCGACCATGGCGAGTGCCGCGCCGGCAGGGTTGGCTCGACGCCAGAACAGACCGGCGGCGATAGGCCAGATGGTGCTGGCGACGAATGCCCCCGTGAAATAGAGCAGTTCGGCCAGTGTAGTAAGGCGTGGCAGACAGAGCAGCCAGGCCAGTACACCCAGTCCCACGACTACCCAGCGTGCAGCGCTGGCTAGTTCGGCCTCGTTGGCGCGGGGGCGGAAGTGGCCCTTGTAGATGTCCGTCAGGATCAGGTCCGAGGTCGCGGCCAGCAGTGAGTCCAGGCTCGAGGCCAGGGCGGCGAAGACCACGATGAAGACCAGGATGGCGCCACTGGCACCGAGCAGGTTGGCGGCCACCAGGGGGCCCACCATGTCGGCGGCGGGCACGTTGATATCCAGGGCCGGAACGGTCAGCGCGATAAAACCCGCCACGACGGGAATCGGCATCCAGAAGACACCGGCCATGAGGTAGGCCTTGAATCCGACGCCTTCGCGGAAGGCAAAGGCCCGGCTCCACCAGACATTGGAATGAAAGATCTCGCCGACACCGAACAGCAGATTGTTGAACAGGAACATGATCGCTGCCGGCATCAGCAGATTGAGGAGCTCGGGGCGTTCCGCGAGTACGGCCGAATGCATGCGTTCGAAGCCCACCTCGGTGATGGCAAGCCATGCCAGCATGACGACACCCGCCAGGATGATCAGCGTCTGCAGAAAGTCGGTACCGATAACCGCCCGCAGGCCACCCAGGACCGTGTAGAGCACACAGACCGCCAAAATCACCGTCATGCCGACGCGGTAATCGATCCCGGTCAGGGCGTTGACCAGCACCCCTCCGGCCATTCCCATGGATACCAGCCAGCCGAAACCATAGAACAGGGAGATGGCCAGAAATACACGCCAGGTCGTCTTGCCGTAGCGCAACCTGACAAAGTCCCCGCTGGTGTATCCGGCAGGCATCAGGCCGTGAATGCGTTTTGCCAGGGGGGCGAACAGCATCAGTCCGACTGAGCCGAGCGAATAGCCCAGCATGCCCCATACCCCCATCTGCAGGGCGAGTTGCGGTGCGGCCATGGTGGTATTGCTGGTGACCCAGGTGGCCATGGCGGTGGCGGTGCCCAGGGCCAGGCCAACCTTTCGTCCCGCCAGCATATAACCTTCCAGTCCGACTGCACGGCGGCCCAGATAGCCCCCCAGAGCAATCCAGATCAGTGAAAACACCACGAGGATCAGCCAGCCGGTACCGGCATCTAGCGCGGCACTTTGCATGCTGTTCATGTATCCACCACCGTATGAATCTCCCTGAGCGCTTCATCGGTCTTCATTACGCGTGCGTAGCGATCTTTCATGGTAATCATGGTGGCACGTTGCAGCTCCGGTGTGACTGTTGCGCAACCATCGGAGATGAGCGTGACGTAGAATCCGAGATCACAGGCATCGCGGATTGCCGTGGAGACACACTCGTTGCTATACACACCCGTGACGAACAGGCCGGTGATCTCCAGGTTGCGCAGGATGTAACCGATATTGGTCGAATTGAATACGCCGCTGGCGGTCTTGTTGATGATAATTTCGTTTTCCTTAGGTGCGATCCCTTCAAGAAACTCGGCCTCGCGGGAACCCGGGGCGGCATGCAGGTCCAGGCGCTTGTGTCCGGGACTGCGGTCACGGCCATCCTGGGTCAGGGACTGAATACGCGTGTGAATGACCTCCAGGCCGCGCGACCTAAAGGCATCCTGCAGGCGTCGCACATTGGGCAGCACGGTATATTTCAGACGATCGAAATAGTATTCCTGTGCCTCGGGTGGTACCCCGGAGGCCTCGACGCTGGCGAACACCCCGAAACCGGGGGCTGCGTCCAGATATTGCATGTCGATACACAGTAACGCGGTTTTGTGCGACTCGAGTGAGCGTGTAACGGCGGGGACGTGCGTGATGGAGTCCCGGTAGGCCTCACGTAACGGATCGACTTCGAGAAAATTCTCGTTTGTGAGTTTCTTTTCCTTGTCTTCGGTCATGGTTATGTGGCCAGTTGTTTCAATGTGTGCAATAAGGTATTGGCGCCCGCCTCGATATCTTTCCAGGCCGTCCATTCCGCTGCTGAATGACTGCGGCCTTCCTTGCTGGGGACGAAAATCATGCCGGTCGGTGCGATACCCGCGATAATCTGGGCGTCATGTGCAGCGCCGCTGTTCAAATGAGTGGCGGGGATGCCAAGGGTCTGCACCGAGACCTCGATGGCGGAGGTCACTGATGCATCGCATTGCACTGGGGCGATTTCACTGAGCACGGTAAACTCGAACATCAGGTCACGTCGCCGGGCGATGGTCGACAGTGTCCTGCGGAACGCATCGCTCAGCGTATTCAGGATATGGCTGTCGGTATCACGCACATCGAGTGAAAATAGGGCCCGTCCGGGGATCACATTGGCCGCACCCGGTGTCAACTCGACGCGCCCGATGGTTGCGGTACTGTGCGGGCTGCCGTATTCCGATAGTACCCGGTCTATTTGCCCGGCGAATTCGGCCAGGCCCTGGAATGCATCGGCGCGCATGTCCATGGGTGTGGTGCCAGCGTGATTTGCCATTCCGGTCAGGGCGATCTCCCATTTGAACAGGCCGGTGATGGCATCGACGATGCCGATACTGAGTCCCTTGCGGTCCAGAACAGGCCCTTGTTCAATGTGCAGTTCCAGGTACGCATGAATGCTGTCGGGGTGGCGTTGGGCATGGAGTGCTTCACCGGCGTCGAGATCCTGTGCTGCCATGGCGTCACTGAGTGTGATCCCGTCAAGATCGCTTGCATTGTGCAGGTACTCAGGTGTCACCAGTCCGGCAATAGCCTGAGAACCGAACATGCCACCAAACCGGCCTTCCTCATCGCTGAAGGACACAGCTTCCAGTGGATGCTTGAGTTCAATACTGGATTCGTTCAGTACGCGCAGGGCTTCCAGCGCACACACGACGCCGAGCGCGCCATCCAGGTGGCCCGCGCCGGGTACGGTATCCATGTGCGAACCGGCGATGATGCTGGGGGTGGTAGCGTTTGGATTAAGTCGTGCATAGAGGTTTGCTGCGCCATCCTGGAAGAACACGAGGCCACTATCCTCGATGCGCTGGCGTAACCAGGCGCGGCCCGCCATGTCGCCCTCACTGAAAGCCATGCGGTAGATGCCGTGATTTTCCCGGCGGCCGATGCGGGCAAGGGCGTCCATGTCTTCACGCAACCGCTCGCTGTTGATGCGCAGTTCATGGTAAGTCATTCGGTCTTCCGGCTGCGAAGTATCGTCAGTACGATGGCTACAAAGATGATAAATCCGAGTACCAAAAACATGAGGGCGCGCGCAAGGCTGTGGTGGGCAACCGTGACGGCAACAGGGTTACTCCAGGAACCAGGCTGGCCATTCACCGAAGCACGAATCCGGTAATGCCAGGTGCCATCCGGTTTGCCTGAAATCACGGTGGCTCGATCGGGGCCACTATAAGGGGTGGTCGTCTCCTTGAAGCCGGGAGAAGAGGCCTCTTGCAACTCAAAAATTTCGGCATCGGATTCCCAGTTCAGGCGAAAGAAGCCCGCTGTGGCGATCTGGTTATCTACGGACAGTCGTGGTGCCGCCGCCGTCTGGGCCTGGATGACGCCGGTTGTGGGCAGGCAGCTCAGGGCAGGAAGCAGCATGATTAGCGTCCGTATTCTAAACTTCAGGCGTAAAGCTCCTGTCAGTGCTGCCAACATCAGGTACCCCCTTTGATGGTCAAGCCAAAAGGCGGTATTCCCAACCACCAGCACGGCGTGGCGAAGGCAGCAATCACGAGCAGCACCACACCCAGACGGAGCATCGTGCGTGCGTGTCGTTTCCGAAACAAGCACCTGTGCCGCCAGCGGTTTTCGTTGATATGGAGGTCGTTTTTCGGCATGGTTTCGAAAGAGCTGAGGCTGTCAATATCAAAGATATGCTTTGTGCCCAAATTAAATATTCTCGTAGTGTAAGATACTAGAATGTTGTAAAGGAGCGAAATTATACGGAATGATGCCAAATGATTAAAGGTATCAGGCAGGAAACCCGGTGAAATTGATTACGATACAAATAATTAGAACCTCAGCCTTATTATGAACAAGCTTGACGATATCGGCGATCAGGTGATTGTTGCCCTGCGGCGGGTAATACGTGCCGTGGATTTGCATTCAAGGGCACTGGTGGAAAGTCATGGCTTGACCGGGCCCCAGGCGCTCATCCTGAAGGCATTGCAGAATGGTAGCCTGTCTGCCGGTGAGCTGGCGACTCGAGTCAGTCTCAGCCAGGGGACGGTGACCGATATTCTCAATCGACTCGAAAAACGCGGATTGATCAGCCGAATACGGGATACGGAAGATCGACGTCGCGTGCTGGTTGAAGCAACGGATGCAGCGTTGTCCTTGCTTGAACAATCACCGCCGTTGCTTCAGGAAAGTTTTGCGCAGCGCTTTGGTAATTTGCAGGATTGGGAACAGAGTCAGTTGCTGGCATCACTGCAGCGGATTGCCGCGATGATGGATGCGGAGGACATCGATGCCGCGCCAGTGCTGTCCAGCGGGTCAGTGCGGGCGACCGCCCAGGCTGTTGAGGAGGTGCTGGAGCCGGAATCCGCCGAGGAGGAGCAAGCATCCGTCGAATTATCGAGTGCGGTCAAAGGTTCTTCCACCACCTGAAATTGGTCGTCGACGATCTCTATGGATTGTTGCTCGTGGTGCCTTGGGTTACCAATGTTCCAGTGGAATGATGTTTTTGATCATGCGATCAAGACGGGCAATTGGACTGTGCTAGGGCGTGTTAACACTGATGCTGATAAAATTCACGGATGAAAATCACAGCAAATGAATTCAAAGCAGTTGAAAAGTTACTGCCGAAACAACGGGGTAATGTCACCATAACTAATTTACAGGTACTCAACGCCATTTTGTATGTTGCGGAACATGGCTGCAAGTGGCGAGGGTTGCCGAGAAAATTTGGTAATTGGCACACGATTTATACGCGCGCTAACCACTGATGCCATCATTAGTGTTAACACGCCCTAGTGTATCTACGCACTCCTGATGCTATATATTTTGATAAATATCAAGTTCGTCTCCCAACTGAATATATATAATTACAGAAGAGAGGAATATCCAGATAATCACAATTACTTGAAGCCATTCAAATGGAAAGTTAGGTATGAAGCTATCTCCAATTCAATACTTCTGGTCCGTACTAATGTCGAGTTTTATTGATGGCGTATACGCCTGCCCAGCATATGCAAACGCACTTAATGGGGGGATTACCCCATAAGCATATATGGAGAATTATCATGAAATTGAAATCACCGGGAATTGCATTTCTGATATTGGCCACATTACTGTTTTCCGGATGCACCAGTAAACCCATATACAATGTTCCAAATACACCTATCATTGCACGCAATGGAGCGCCTACCGACGCTCAGATTACGAAAGCAATATTCAGGGCTGGCGATTTTCTGGGCTGGAAGATGAAGAAAGTTTCTCCTGGACACATAATCGGTACGCTTCACCTTCGCACGCATACTGCAATCGTAGACATCTCCTACAACAGTGACAGTTACAGTATTACCTACAAGGACAGCACTAATCTCGGCTATACCGGAACAAATATCCACAGAAACTATAACACCTGGGTAAATAATCTCGATAAGGCCATAAATGCCAATTTGAGAAACTTATAAGCTTGTGTACTTGTTTATTCGAGGGCCCTGTGCAGGGCCCTTTCTTATGTAATTTCAGAATATTTGAATAGCTCACTATTATTGGTGAATTCGGGTAACCAGCAGGAATATGCAGTGTGTTCGCTATATCGCATAGTCAAACCGGTATACCGGAAAAATTTTGCAACGAATCAGGTTAAGATATGCGTCATACAACTCTGGCCTTTTCATTCCATATCCCGGAGAGTCCGGCATTGAAGTCCTCTCAGGCAAGCACTGGCTGACTGCCGGGTGCGGGATGAGCAGGGTGTTTGAGAAAGGAGGCGCTCCGTTACTTGCCCAGGCACTTGCCACCTCCAGATATCCGCAACTGAACTACAGGAGGAGCATCATGATAGCGAATACAATGAAATTACTGCTGTTGACACTGGCTGTCTTTGTGGCATCTGCTGCTGCCCACGCTGATACCGCAGGCGTTGCACTAACCCGGGAGGCACAGGCCACCATCACGCCGGCCAAAGCGCTGCAGATGCTCAAGCTGGGCAATGAACGCTTTGTCGCCGGTAAAACCGAGGCGCGGGATTATCTCGCTCAGGTCAGGCAGACCTCCACAGGCCAGTTTCCCTTTGCGGCGATCGTGAGTTGTATCGACTCGCGCATTCCGCCGGCGATCGTGTTCGACCAGGGAATCGGTGATCTTTTCGTGGCGCAAGTGGCGGGCAATTTTGTCAATGATGACATCCTCGGCAGTCTTGAATTCGCAACCCGGCTGTCCGGCGCCAGACTGATCGTGATCATGGGTCATACGGAGTGTGGTGCGGTCAAAGGCGCCTGCGACGCGGCACAGCTCGGCTTGCTGACGGCCACACTGGCCAATATCAACCCGGCTGTCAAGGCGGTGCAGGGCGACTACACACCCAGGAACTCGAAGAATGCAGCATTCGTGCAGGCCGTTGCGGAAATGAATGTACGGCTCACCATGCAGACACTGCGCGACAGGAGCGTGGTACTGCGCGGGATGATCGACACGGGTGAGGTTGGACTGGTGGGTGCCATGTACGATGTGAGTACCGGCAAGGTTACCTTACTATGAGTAAGTATCCTATGAGTGAGCATCGGTCAGTCAGCCAGGCGAAGGGATAGTGGACCGGAGCAAATCTGCAAACCACCAGGGCGAATCTTTCTCCCTGTGCCGGCCCTGTTACAGGGCAGGGTAAATCGAAGGAGAGACGATATGATCAGTGCCATGTTGTATACGCCCTCAACAAAGGGTCTCGAATCAGGTGGCGAGGCGCTTCTCACCCGGTGGCAACAGGAAGCGGAAAGTATCATATGGGTTGATCTGCACGGGATGGATCCGGAGCAGGAATACGCCCTGTTGCAGGACCGGTTCGGCATCCACCCGTTCGCCATCCAGGACGCCCAGCGCACCCGGCATCCGCCCAAGCTCGAAGTATTCGAGGACCTGACGTTTCTGTTATTCAAGGCGTTGCATCCTGACGTGCAGGGCTTTGATTTTGCGACCATTCAGCTTGCGTTGTTCATCGGTCCGCGTTTCATTGTCACGCGGCACCAGGAGATCTCGCCGGCTGTGGACCAGTTGCGGGAGGAACTGGAACACGAACCCGGTGTGCTGGATAGCGGACCGGGTGCGTTTGCCTTGCGCCTGTCCCGGATCATGGTCGATCATTATTTAAAAAATATTCTCGGACTTGAATCGCGTATCGAGGAACTGGAAGCACGCATGCTGGAAGATGCGGATGATGCGATGCTGGCGGAACTCATCGGACACAAGGGAGATCTCAAGAAACTGCGACGGGTTTTCGTTTACCATCAACAGCTGTTTTCCGATCTGCGTTCGGGTGCTTACCCCGGCTTCGGCGAACCGCTGCTCCATCAGGTGGTCGATGTGTACGAACAACAGGAGCGCGCCAACAGTCTTGCCACCCTGTACTATGAACTCGCATCGGACCTGATCGATGGTTACATCTCGCTCGCTTCGCACCGGCTGAACCAGATTGTCAAGGTGCTAACCATCATCACCGTGATTTTCGTACCGCTGGGTCTGCTTGCCGGCATCTACGGCATGAATTTCGAGAATATGCCGGAACTGCATTCACCGACCGGTTATTACACCGTGATCGGCATTATGGGGTTGATCGCGGTGACCCTGCTGCTGGTTTTCAGGAAGAAAAAATGGCTCTGATGCGGGCTCGTTTGCAGGTTTCACCCGGTTGCTGATCCTTCCTGTTGCCCCGTCCGGAACGGTGCAGACCGGTGCGTTGCCAGGTGCTGCACAACGGGTGGTATGGCAGGTTCCGGATACTGTCATGCTGGATTCATCGTCCGTCTGGCAACCCTGCTGCAAGGCCGCGGATTGCAGGCCACGGAATCAGCTGTCCGATATGATCACGGCCGTGCGCAGCCGGTTCTGTCCAAAACAGGAGATACGGGCAAAGTCGGCGCGGGCAATGGGCTGGTACTGACAGTCGAGTGGCGTCTGACTGGTTTCTTCCGGATCGGGGTCGTGCACGAACAGGCATTCGCTGTCGTAGCCGCTGACCGTGACCCAGTGTGGCGCCTTCTTGCCGTCGAGACGCCAGGTGCTGATCAGTACCACCGGGATGGCGCCATGGTCGAGGGCCCATATCAGGGTTTGCTGGGCAATGTCGGCATAACGAATCCGGATGCGCTGGCGGCGCGCCTGTTGCAGGTAGTCTTCGTGCACCATGCCGATCACGCGTTTCTTGTTGGCGTCGCGCACGCCCTCGACGAACAGTGGCTGGCGCCGGTTGATCCAGGTCTCCGCCCGGAAACCACGCTGGCGGGCTGCCAGGGCAAGGCCGAGCGGGTGGCAGCCACCGTGGCCTGAGGTCATGAAGATGGTGGTGGCTTCGCGCCAGATCTGCAATTCCTCGTGCCGCGAGGGTGTATAGTCGGCGCGGATGCCGCGCATGGCCATCATCAGCGCTGCCGGACCGCAGGTAAACGCCGTCGTCTGGCGTATCCACGGGAGGTCGGCATGCACCTCGAGCACCCGGTAGTGATGGATGCGCTTCTGCATGCGGATGGCATCGCCATGGTCATCATAGTAATCACGGTAGCTGCCGAAGGTCTGATAGCCCAGCGATTCATACAGTGCAACGGCCGGCCGGTTGTCACTGGCGACCTCCAGACGCATGATGAAGCGACCGCTGTCGCTGGCGGCATGCTCACCGGCCTCGATGAGGCGCCGCGCAATGCCGCGACCGCGAAAGCGGGGATCGGTGGCAATGGAATACAGCCGCGCCAGGCGGGTACCGCTGTGATAAATGACGAGGATATATCCGGCCAGAGTGTTGTCAATGGTGGCCACCAGAAAGGCGCATTTGCAGCTGGCGATCCAGTGGCGGAAGCTGCGCCGGCTGAGGCGGTCGTTACTGAACGCGGCCTCTTCCAGCTTCACCAGGGCTTTGAGATCATCGGTGCTGACTTCGCGCAGGTGGAACCGTGGCCCTGTCATGACGGCAGTCCATGCAGGCCCTGCCGGGTGACATGGCAGGCGGCTACGGGGCGACCCGGAAAGACCGCCAGGGCGGTATCGGCAGGGTTTGATGATTTCGGCATGGCATAAACCCGGAGAGGGGAACGAAGCATAGCCCCGGCACTGGCATAAGCAAAGAAGATTAACCGGCAGGATGCAACATATTTTGCTTGCCGGCTTCCGGGATGTGCGCGCAGAATCGGCCGTCTTTTACCGGTACGACTACCAGGCGGGCGGACATGTCGCAAACCCTCATCGTGGTCGATGACCTCAAGGACTGGGCGCCGTTTTATCCCAGCGAGCAGGTCATCAGTTTCGAGACCTACCTCGACAGCACTCAATTCAGCGAGACACGGCGCACGCGGGTGATCAACCTCTGCAACCGTTACCGCTACCTGGCGGACGGCTACTATTGCTCGCTGCTGGCCGAGGCGCGCGGCCACCATGTTATACCTTCGGTGCAGGTCCTGAACGACCTCGGCAAGCGTGCCCTTTACGAGCTGCAGCTGGGTGAATTCGCCGACTCGCTGGAGAGTAGCTTCGCGGGGCACGCACCGTCGGACCTTCTGCTGGTGAGAAGCTATTTCGGCACGACGCCGGAACCGGCCTACCGGGACCTGGCCCGCAGGCTGTTCGAGCTGTTTCCCTGCCCGGTGCTGGAGATCGAGCTGCGCTACAGGCGCCGCTGGCAGATCGTGTCGCTTCGGGCCGTCTCGCCGCGCGGCCTGGATGATTCCGCCCAGACGGCCTTTGCCGACGCGCTCGACCATTTTAGCCGGCAGATCTGGCGCGTGGCGCGCAAGCGCAGGCGCTACCGCTACGACCTGGCGATGCTTGTCGATCCCGGAGAGTCGCTGCCGCCCAGCAATCGCAGTGCGCTGAAGTCTTTCATCCGCGCCGGCCGTGGACTCGGCATCGACGTCGAGCTGATCACCCGGCGTGACTACCCGCGGCTACCCGAGTTCGATGCCTTGTTCATTCGTGAAACCACGGCCATCGATCACTCCACCTACCGCTTTGCGCGCAAGGCCGAGGCCGAGGGCATGGTGGTGATCGATGATCCAGCTTCCATACTGCGGTGTACCAACAAAGTGTACCTTGCCGACCTGTTCCGGACGCGCAGGGTGCCCGCGCCGCGCACACATCTGCTGCACGGGGACAGTCCGGGACAGGTCAAGCGGCTGGAGGAGGAACTGGGTTATCCGCTGGTCATCAAGATACCCGACGGATCATTTTCGCGTGGCATGGTCAAGGTACAGGACCGCAAGGAACTGCAGACCAGTCTGAAGGAGCTGTTCCGCAAGTCGGCGTTGTTGCTGGCGCAGGAGTTCTTCTATACCGACTTCGACTGGCGCATCGGTATCTTCAACAACCGGCCGCTGTATGCCTGCCGTTACTACATGGTAAAGAACCACTGGCAGATCTACCGCCACGGTAAGGGACGTGTCGCCAGCGGCGACTTCGCCACACTGCCGACCTTCGAGGTGCCCCGTGATGTGCTGCGGTCGGCGCTGGCGGCCACCCAACCGATCGGTGACGGCCTCTATGGCGTCGACGTCAAGGAACGGGACGGCAGGGGTTATGTCATCGAGGTCAACGACAATCCGAACATCGACCGCGGTGTAGAGGACCGTTACCTCGGCGAGGAACTCTACCGGCTGGTGATGATGGAGTTCCTGAGGCGCATGGAGGAATTGAAGGCGTAGCCGGTAAGTGTTGCATGTCCCCCCGGTCCGGGCAGGGCGAGCTGGTGCGCGCGCCGAGGGTGAACGATTGGCGGTAGACACACGGGGATTCGGCGATTTTGCCGCGGCAGCGTGCCGCAATGGCTGTTCTTCAGGTTGCTTCGCGCGGAATGTGCGGGTTATGCTCCCCAATCCCCGACCGGAGTCAGCCCATGAAGATAGCCGTTCTCTCCCGCAACGCGAAATTGTATTCGACCCGGCGCCTGATCGAGGCGGCCAAGGAACGGGGTCATGAAGTCCGCGTCCTCGATGTCCTGGGCTGCTATATGAACATCGCAGCACACCATCCCCAGGTTCACTACAAGGGCGAAAACCTGCCGGGATTCGATGCCGTGATTCCGCGTATCGGGGCCTCGGTGACTTTCTATGGCACCGCGGTGTTGCGTCAGTTCGAGATGATGGGGGTGCTGCCACTCAACGAGTCCGTAGCCATCAGCCGTTCACGGGACAAGTTGCGTTCCCTGCAGCTATTGTCACGCAAAGGCATCGGTCTGCCGGTAACCGGCTTTGCGCACAAACCCGATGACATCGAGGATCTCATCAAGATGGTGAAAGGCGCACCTCTGGTCATCAAGCTGCTCGAGGGAACCCAGGGCATCGGCGTGGTTCTGGCGGAAACCCACCAGGCCGCAGAGAGCGTTATCGAGGCCTTTATGGGTCTGCAGGCGCAGATCCTGGTGCAGGAGTTTATCGGTGAGGCGGGAGGGTCAGACATTCGCTGTCTGGTCATCGATGACAAGGTCGTCGCAGCCATGAAACGTCAAGGCAAAGAGGGTGAGTTTCGCTCCAACCTCCATCGGGGAGGCTCGGCTAGTCTGATCAAGATCACCCCGGAGGAACGCTCCACCGCCGTGCGCGCCGCACAAACCATGGGGCTGAACGTCGCCGGGGTGGATCTGCTGCGCTCGAACCACGGACCGGTTGTGATGGAGGTGAACTCTTCGCCCGGTCTCGAAGGTATTGAAAGCGCGACGGGCAAAGATATTGCCAGTGCGATCATCGGCTTCCTCGAAAAACGCAAACAGGAGCTTGGCGGAAAATCCACTGGCACGCGTACCCGCGGTAAAGGCTGACGGCTACCGCTACATCTCCACTGAGCGACGTATCAGGTGCCTGGCCACTGCCGCCCGCATTGATTTATGCGCTGACAATACCTGTCGGTCGGGTATTACGATAGCTGCCCGGTCGTCTCGAATCTGTCGAGCTTGGCGAGGAAGGTTTGATGGTCGATGTAATGGGTGCCGTCGCAGGAGAACGTCATGTTGATCATGCCGTTGATCAGGTTGACCGCGCCATTGCGCAGGTAAATGGTCTGATCCGTCAACCGCAGGCGCCGGAACTCTCTCAGGATGCGCCCGATGCCCCGGGCATCGAGCACCGGTGTGCGGCCCGCATAGTCCGCGTCCGGGAAGCGGTCGAGAAAGTCGTTCTCGAGCACCTCTTCCCGCACGAACTTTTCGTAACAGAACGGATCGCGCGCAAACCAGCAGGTCAACTGGCTGGACGAGTAGTGGATTTTGGTATGAAACACCCCCTTGCGGGTGAGGAGTGTCTGCACGATTCCATGCACGCGGTCGATGGCTGTGTCGAACAGGCTCTCCACCCGTTGCTGCTGAAACAGCTGCCCGCGTACCGCCGGGTCTCCCTTGATCTGCAGCCATCTCTCCGGCATATCAACTACCCCTGTGGAAATTCAGTTAGCGTTATCGTGAACATTTGCGCAATGCCGGCCCGTCCGGTCGCCGTGCATGCTGAATTCCCGGCAGACTGCCGGGCAACAGCGCGGTTCCTCCTGCGGAGTATACCACCTGCACCCGGTAGCGGCGGTCCTCGATGCT
>Ga0210064_1000153_pt1 | contig 32676 bp, 33 predicted proteins | sample Muzzi_CordC_D2_FD_185531 | JGI IMG/M metagenome (GOLD analysis project Ga0210064, IMG submission 185531) | Wetland microbial communities from San Francisco Bay, California, USA, that impact long-term carbon sequestration - Muzzi_CordC_D2 (SPAdes) | ecosystem: Environmental > Aquatic > Marine >... | reverse complement strand
TTGCGTTATCCGGTCCGGCAATTAAACCATTTGATCGGCAGCCGGTGCACGCATCGCTGCGCCGTCGGCTTCCTCGGTTGAGAGAGACTGGCTTTCGATATCCTGTCCCTTGAGATCCAGATACGCATTGGCCTGTCCTTCGGGAGTGGTCCGAATGGGGAACTTAAAGCGTTTGATCGTCCCGTTTCTGAACTTGCAGGTCCACATGACATCTTCAGTGCCCAGCATCGGCATGACACTGCTTCCCAGGGGCACAAAGTCCGCATACCCTCTGACTTCGATGGCCTGGGTCGGGCAAATCTTAACACATGAGAAGCATTCCCAGCACTGATCCGGCTCCTGGTTGTAAGCCTTCATCTCGTTGGGTTCCAGAACCATCAGGTCGTTGGGACAAATATACATACAAGCAGTTTTGTCCCCGCCTTTGCAGCCGTCGCATTTTTCAGTTATTACAAAACTTGGCATTTATTATACCTCCTAAATTTTGTTTAATGACATTTTGTTTCCTAAGCTTTCGTTAATCTTCCTGGTTAGATCTCTCGCTGATTTACACCTCCCTTCATTCCTTTGACCCAAAGTGGAACGCTTTGGCTCAACCTGGTTTTATTTCACGGGTAATTTATTTTTCAACAACCGGAACCCATCCGGTTAAACTCTTGGCAAATATAAGCAATCGTGTATGAATTAGGGAAGATGAAATCCCCTATAATTTCAATAAGATACAGTATGTATAAGATGAAAACAATATCATCCAACATTGGCCTTGTCAAGTACTTTTAACCAAACAAATTGACAAATAGCGTTGATTCCAACGCCAATTCAGATTCATTACAACATCTGGTTAACAAGTTCAAATTCTGCACCAGATATTGTGTTAATTAGAGGATCCGCACCCAAGATTGGATAAAATCTGCAGACTATGTTATGAATAGTACCCACCATTCAGAGAGGAGACCATATTGTGGAGCCTGATGTAACTCCGATTTCACTGCAGCAGGCCTTTTGCTTTTCGTGCACGCCGCAAGTACCCTGTTTCAATGAATGCTGCCGGGATTTAACCCAATTTCTAACACCCTATGATATATTGCGGTTGAAGAACCATCTGGGACTGTCCTCCGGACAATTCCTGGCACAATTCACCTCCCAGCATATCGGACCGGATTCCGGATTGCCGATCATCACGCTCAAACCGCGCAATCAGCAGAATCTTAGCTGCCCTTTTGTTACCCCCCAAGGATGCAGCGTTTATGAAAACCGCCCGTCGTCATGCCGCACGTATCCGCTGATGCGAGGCGTTGCGCGTGCCCGAAAGACCGGCCGGATGACCGAACAGTTCATGGTGTTAAAAGAACCGCACTGCCGGGGCTTTGCTAATGGTAAGACCAAAACGGTAACGCAATGGATTGATGAACAGGGCATTGCCGTTTACAATAAAATCAATGACAAACTGTTGCAGATTATCAGTTTGAAAAACAGACGGATGCCGGGAGTGCTGGATCTCAAAGCCAGACACCTGTTTTTTACCGCGCTTTACGACCTGGATAGTTTCCGGTCACAGATAACCAACAACGGTCTCCTGACAGATTGCCGCTTCGAGTTTTCAATTGTGGATAAAGCTCTTGAAGATGATGTGACGCTGTTGGAATTAGGGATGGAATGGATTCAGCAAGTCCTTTTCGATCAAATTTAAGAGAGCGCTCGGTATGGCTGATGCTTGTGTAAAGGGTTTGTTGAAATTCCAAAAAACAAATCCTAAATCTCAAATAAATCACAATGACCAAAATTCGAAATCCCAAACGCTGCAATCGATCCAGAGGCTGCCAAAAAGTGGTTTCGGTCATTAAATATTGGAATTTGGGATTTATTTGGAATTTGGTGCTTGGAAATTGTAATTTTCAGGTAACAGATTTCTCAGATCTTGGACGGGGGTTCAATGGAGCTAAATGGTAAGGTCGCCTTGGTGCTGGGGGCCATTAAAGGAATCGGCCAGGGTATCGGTCTGGCCCTGGCGCAGCAGGGCGTGAAGGTGGCGTTGAATTATTTCGATTGGGAAGACGAGTTGGATCGGCTAAAAAAGAAGTTTGCCGCTACCGGCCGGGAGCATTTTATCGTTCAAACCAATTTGCTTGAAGTTGAAAAAATTCCCGACCTTGTCCGGCGGGTGATCGAACGGTACGGCCGGCTGGATATCCTGATCAACAACATTGAGCGGGGCGGTTGGCCGGTTGTTCATGGACCCTATGTGCCGGAGCAGTGGGACCTTGAAATGCAAACCACCCTGCGGGCGAAACGGTGGGTATTTGAGTCGGCGTTGCCGCATCTGAAAGCCACCGGGGACGGCGTGGCCATCAATCTATCCTCGATAGCCGCCATGGTCGGACGCAGCGGTCCGGCCGGCATGGTATTTAACGAGGGCTATGCTGCAGCCAACCGCGGCATCTCACTGCTCACCGAGACCTGGGCCAGGATGGGTGCGCCCAAGGTGCGGGTAAACGAAATTATGCTGGGCTTTTTTGAAACCAGACACGCTCAAAAAACCCGGGGCTGGGGCCTGTTGACTGCAGATCAGAAACAGGCCCTGCTGGACCACACCCTGTTGCAGCGTACCGGCACCATTGACGATGTCATCAAAACCGTCCTTTTTATCATCACGGATGCACCCTTTATGACCGGCAGTGTCCTGCGGCTGGATGGGGGGTATGTGCTAGGTGGTGATAAGGTGGGGGAGTTGCCGGAAGGTGTAGTATGAGCGCTGCGCTCGAGGCAAAGGTAAATAATTGACAGCAAATTTAGGTCTTCTCTTTTTTTAAAACTCAGCAGACACAACCTTTTTCCGACTTCCGCATTCCGAATTCCCACTTCCAGACTCAGGCCTTCGGCCTGATATCCTTGCTTCGCATGCCCCAGATAAACACCTTCACCCATTCAAAGCCAAATAGCATCAGGGCCGGATCATCGGTTTTTAACTTCTTGCGCAGGGTGGATTGAACCTGGTAACGTTTTAAAAAGCTGCTTTGGAACACAAATTCCCGGAACTTATCGATATTATAGGTGGCCATGAAAGCCATTTTGGCCTTCGGTCCGTCGGGGCCCTCAAAACCCCAGGGATCATTTTGAAACAGACGTTTTATTTGTGACCATCGAATGGTCATCTTATGGTACTGCCCGGCTTCCTGATCATCGATCCAATCCGGTATCGTCCATTGCTCCTTTTCGTGCTGACCGAGACAAAAATCCGGCGGTCGAAAGAAAAATACCGGCCGTTCCCGTTGCCGTGAAGCATCGTACACAACCCCCTGCTCGATTGGAAATGTGCGGCATGTATCCGGCCGGTGATGATAGACGGCACAACCGGCCTCGGTTAAAAATGGACACGTCTTCTCCGGATTGTCCGCCATGCGCAATACCACTTCCGGAAAATAATTGGCGGGCCGCATGACAACATCCACATATTGATCCAAAAACGCATCCGAGGTCATTTCAAGGGCCTGTTTCAAGCGCAGCACATCGTAAGGATATAAAAAAAGATTCAGATTTCGACAACACCGGTTAAAGCATGCAACCTCCGGATGACAGCGAAAGCAAAAAGTATCATCTTTTTTGATCCGGATCCCGGGTAATTTGTCGATTTCTTCAAGTTCAATGGGTTTCATTTAAGGATCATTTCCGCAATCGTCAATTTGATCCTTCCGATCAGACCGGCTGCCTGCTTGAACTCATTTTCGAGGTTGGCCATCTCGAAATAAAACTGCGTGCGATCAAATTTGAAGTAGGATTTATCGGAACACCGTTTATCGAAAGCGCCGCATCCCGGGCCATGGACAACCGGCTGTCCGGGTTTATGAAGCTCGTGGGGGATACCGTGCAGCCGGCAGATCATGGGGCGATAATGGTAAAGGGTGCACATACCATCAATATTTAAAGGACACATCAGCCGCACCGGCAGTCCCTTATTTTCCGCCAGTTCGGTTTGCCGGCAAACCGCCTCGGCCTTTTCCCGTATCGCATTTTGTCGCGGCGGATTCAAACTGTCGAAGCCCCTGCGGACAAACAGGTACTCCAGATAAGTGTAGTGATGGAAGCGGGTCAGGCAGCAGTTGTCCTCACACCCCCGGCACTGGAATTCATAGTGTTGCGCAGCGATCCCAAATTTCCGATCCATGTCTGCAAAGATGTCCTGCAGCCGATCGAAAAACACGGTTAACTTCTCATCATGAAGGCTGGCCGGGTCAGAAGTTGAATCCATGATTGCTTCCATCACACCAGCGGAATCGGGAAAAAGAGCTTTTTATAGAGGTTCATGGCGTAGCGGTCGGTCATACTGGCGATAAAATCACAAACGATTCTTTCCCGGGGCTGATCATATTTTTGACAGCCGGACATCTGAAGTTCGGCCAGATTATCGGACAGCATCTGTTCATTGTCGAGGAAAAAGGCGTACAGCTCGGACAGAATCTTCTTCGCCTTTTCAAAGTGCCTGTGAAGCCGGGGTGATCGATAAACATTATCGTATAAAAATTGTCTTAAAAGAGACATGGCTTCGTTCACATCATCGCTCATCTGCAAACAAAGTTTATCGTCACACACTTTAGTGGAGGAAATCAGATCTCTGATCATCGTTGTCGCACGCTCCGAATGAGTGTATCCAAGAATTTTTGTGCATTCAGCCGGTACCTGTTCGACCGTAATCACGCCACTTCGGATAGCATCCTCCAGGTCATGATTCAGATAGGCCATAATATCGGCGATCCTGGCGATTTGCCCTTCATAGGTGCCGGCCAGTTCAAGGGCATCGTCAGACATAATTTTACCAAAGCCTTTGGAATGCTTTAAAATGCCTTCGCGGACTTCATGGGTCAGATTAAGCCCCTGGCCGTTATTTTCAAGGATTTCAACAACCCGCAGGCTCTGTTCGTTGTGCGAGAAATCCGCTGAAAAAATCTCTTTCAACACGGCTTCGCCGGCATGTCCAAAAGGTGTGTGACCCAGATCGTGCCCCAGAGCAATGGCCTCAACCAGATCTTCGTTTAAAAACAGCGCCCGTGCGACGGCCCTTGCCATTTGCGCCACCTCCAGCGTGTGGGTCAAGCGCGTTCGATAATCATCTCCCAACGGCGCTAAAAAAACCTGGGTTTTATGCTTTAACCTTCTGAAAGCATTGGAATAAACAATTCGGTCTCGATCCAGTTGAAATGCCGTGCGCACCGGACAGGGCTTTTCATCCGTATCCCGTCCCCGGGTTTCGGCACTCAGGCAGCCAAAGGGGGACATAAAATTTCTTTCGCGCTTTTCGAATTCTTCTCTGATTAACATAGTACCCGGACTTAACAATTATAAAAAAGGTGTTATATTACTCCCAAGTTCATTTTCTTGTAAAGGATTAATTAAAATCGTTCAACGTTCAAAAGTTCAGGGTTCAAAGTTATGTACCTGTAGGTTCCGTGGCTCTGGGTGCACCGTTCAGGGTTAACCCGGGTCTCCAATCCTCAGAGCCTCCGAAATTTTGGACAGTTTAGCTATTCTTTATTCTGGCCAGCGACGCGCAAACTTTGAACGTTGAACCTCTGAACCCGGAACCTTTTTTCCTATGAACGGCCACCATTTAATACTCGGTGAACTTGATGACCTGATCACCGGTGAGACCATCAACGACACCCACGACGAAAGATACCGCCAAAAGATAGCATGCTTGCTCCTCGACCGCAAAGGGTTCCTTAAAAGCGATATTGAACCGCGTAAAAAACTGCTGGTGCAGGCCGGAGATAACCGGGCCATTATCAAAATTGATTTTTTAATCGAGCTGTCTGACAGGCTGTGCATGATTATTAAATATGGCCCCGGTTCCCTGGTCACGCGCCAGCGATCCGTGGTGGCCGCATCGCGGATTTTAGCACCTTACCAGATACCGGTGGCGGTGGTGACCAACGGCAAAGATGCTGAAATCCTTGAAGGATCATCGGCTAAAGTCATAGCCCGGGGCTTGGATGCGATTCCGTCGAAAACAGAGTTGAATAAAATTGCTGCCGGGTTCAATTTTAATAAAATTGCTCCTGAACGGGCCGCCATGGAATCCAGAATTCTGTACTGTTATGAGGTGGACGACAGCTGTCCATGTGATGAGGATATATGTAAATTGTAATATGGATTACGAATATTTCATGAAAATGGCGCTGACCCAGGCCGAACAGGCGCTGGCGGAACGAGAGTTTCCGGTGGGCTGCGTTCTGGTCTATCAGGATAAGATCCTGGCAAGCGGTGCCCGACGGGGCAGCATTGGCGATGACCGCAATGAAATTGACCACGCTGAAATTGTTGCGCTGCGGCGTCTGGCTGAACTCGGGGATCGGGTCGATCACGGTCAAATTACCGCGTTCAGCACAATGGAACCCTGCCTGATGTGCTACAGCGCTTTGATCCTGGCCGGTATCGGTAAAATCGTTTATGCATATGAAGATGTCATGGGCGGCGGCACCGGCTGCGAATTGTTTCGGCTGACGCCCCTGTACCGGGACAGCCCCGTAACGGTGGTGCCCGGAGTCCTGCGCGCTGAAGGTCTTAAAATATTTAAAGATTATTTTGCTGACCCGACCAACGAATACCTGAGAAAAAGCCTGCTGGCCGAATATACCTTGGGTGCTTAAAATTTCTTTTTGTGTACTTCGTGACAAACAAATTTAATTGGGTTATTATTCCTGGACTGCACCGAAAGCCTAATTTCGAGCTTTGTTGAGGGAAAAGGTCATAAAATCATTAAAAAAGTGATCGAACTCCCTGTCAGCGGGTTTTACTTGCATTTTTTTCTTGCATTTCTTATTTTGGTTGTATATTCAAGCGGATAAAAATATCAGCATTTTTGGGTGCCGGACGGGAGGTTGCAGACTGCCGGGACTCGCAAACCAACGCGCTAGCGCGCAGTGGAATACGGTAATTATTAAATGAGGAGGTAGAACATAGCTTCACCAAGACGACCCCAGCGACCGAATCGATCCAACCGAGTTAACATCAATCAAAATATCAGGGCTAGAGAAGTCAGGGTCATAGACCCCGATGGCAACCAGGTCGGAATTATTCCTACCAGACAGGCGCTTGAAACTGCTGCTGAATTTGGTCTCGACCTGGTAGAGGTGTCTCCCAATGCCAGTCCGCCCGTATGCAAGATAATGGATTACGGACGCTACCGGTATGAGCAGACCAAAAAGAAACAGGAAGCAAAAAAGAAACAAAGCACTTTTCAGGTTAAGGAAATAAAAGTACGCCCGAAGACCGGCGAGCATGATTTGCAGACCAAGATCGGCCACATAGTGAAATTTATCGCGAGAAAAGACAAAGTCAAAGTCACCGTGGTGTTCAGAGGTCGCGAAATTACGCTGTCCAAATTGGGGATGACGCTGCTCGAGCAAATCGCAAATGAAACCGAAGAAATTGCTATTGTCGAGCAAACACCGAAATTCGAAGGTCGGTCCCTGATCATGATTCTGGCACCGAAATAAATTTGGATCAATCGAAAATCCGTCGGATACACAACACCCGACGCACCGCAAATAACTAAAGGCACCGACTAAAGTAAAGACAACTATCATATTGATTCTGTGACGGTGGCGTGAGCCGGTATTTGATAGCTCACGCCATCTATTTTTAAATAAAGGAGAAAGAATAATGCCGAAAATTAAAACAAATCGTGCGGCCGCCAAGCGCTTTAAAAAAACAGGGACCGGTAAAATTGTCTATCGAAAATCATGTGCCAGCCACATCCTGACGAAAAAAACGACCAAGCGCAAACGATCGTTGCGCAAACCGCAACTGATCGCCAAATCCGACCGCAAGGAAATCAGACGCCTGCTGCCCAACGGGTAGTTTGGCAGAGAGCATAGCGCATAGGGCAGAGATTATGGAAGTCGGAAGGGGGAATTCGGAATTCGGAATTATTCGATTTCGAATTTTAGATTTAGGGATTGTGGAAAATTTGGTAACCGCAGTTGATTGCATGATTAGGTTGAAGCGATATTTTCGGTAAATGTTGGTTAAGTAAAAACTAACAAACCCTGTCAACACAATCATCGCCACGAACTCAACAAACTCTATAAACATATGTGAGGTAAACAAAATGAGAGTAAAACGAGGATTCAAAGCCAGAAAACGTCGCAAAAAGGTTTTGAAATTGGCCAAAGGATTTCGCGCCGGCCGCAGTAAATTGTTTCGTACAGCTGCGGACGCCGTCGATAAAGCGCTGATGTATTCTTATCGCGATCGCCGGGTGCGCAAACGCGATTTTCGAAGACTCTGGATTGCCAGAATTAATGCCGCCACCCGGATGAACAATATAACGTACAGTAAATTTATTCATGGCCTGAAACTTGCCGGGGTTGAGCTTGATCGCAAAGTTCTCGCGGAACTGGCAATTTCAGATCCCGGCGGATTTGCCAAAATCGCAAACCTGGCCGTTCAGAAACTATAAGGTGTTGTCGAAGTGGAAAACAATCTAGACCAAATACACCGGAACGGGCTCAAAGAGCTTGCGGCCGCTGAAAACAGCAATGATATCCAGGATCTGTCGGTGCGCTATCTGGGTCGCAAGGGGATATTGACCCAGTTTTTGCGTAATATATCCAGACTGCCGATCGATCAAAGGCCGGCGGCCGGAAAAAAAGCCAATGAAATCAAAAATATTCTGGATAACGCCTTTAAACAGGCCGCTGAAAACTTAGCATCAACCGGCACGGGCCAAGACGACCGTATCGATGTTTCTTTGCCGGGCAGAGCGGTGCCGGCCGGATATTTGCATCCGATTACCCAGATCAACAACCAGATGTGTGCCATATTTTCCAGTCTGGGATTTGATATTGCCGAGGGACCGGAAGTCGAGTCGGATTATTACAATTTTGAAGCACTGAACTTTCCCAAAGATCATCCGGCCCGGGATATGCAGGATACTTTTTTTGTCAGCGAAGATGTGGTCTTAAGAACCCATACGTCTCCCCTGCAGATCAGGACCATGGAGAAACATCCGCCTCCGGTGCGAATCATCTGTCCGGGCAAAGTGTATCGCTGCGATTCTGATCTGACCCACACGCCCATGTTTCACCAGGTGGAGGGGCTGCTGGTTGATGAAAATATTTCCTTCGGAGATCTCAAAGGGGTGCTGACGACCTTTGTGCACCAGATGTTTGATGAACAAACGAGCCTCCGGTTTCGCCCCAGTTTTTTCCCGTTTACCGAGCCCAGCGCGGAAGTGGATATTTTGTGTGTCATCTGCCGGGGCAAAGGATGTCGGGTTTGTTCCCATACGGGATGGCTGGAAATTCTTGGATCCGGTATGGTTCACCCCGCGCTGTATGAAAATGTGGGCTATGATGCCGACCGTTACACCGGTTTTGCATTCGGCATGGGCGTGGAACGAATCGCCATGCTGAAATACGGCATCGACGATATTCGAAAGTTTTTCGAAAATGACATGCGATTTCTGGAGCAGTTTTAAAAATGAAAGTTAGCTTAAGCTGGCTAAAGGATTATACTGATATCAGCATGGCGCCGGCCGATCTGGCGGAGGCTTTGACCATGGCCGGACTGGAAGTTGATTCGATCGCGGACCGTTATGCCTATCTAAACGGTGTCATTGTCGGCCGGGTCGAAGCGGTCGGCCCGCACCCCAATGCCGACAAGCTCAGACTCTGCCTGGTAAACACCGGCAACGGTCAGGTACCGGTGGTATGCGGGGCGCCCAACGTCACCCAGGGCATGCTGGCGCCGCTGGCACAGCCTGGAACGGTTTTGCCGGATGGAACCCGGCTTGAGAAAAGCGTCATCCGGGGTGAGACTTCCGCAGGCATGCTGTGCAGTGACGCCGAACTGGGACTCGGCCACGATCCCGGCGGCATCATGTCCCTGGATAGCTCATTGAAAATCGGCACGGGACTGGCCGATGCCCTGGACCTGGCCGATACGGTTTTTGAACTGGATCTAACCCCCAATCGGCCGGACTGTCTCAGCGTGATCGGTATCGCCCGGGAAATTGCCATCATTCAAAATCGCCCCCTGAAATATCCGGATTACACCATTAAAGACAAGGCGCAAACCATCCACCAATTGTCTTCGGTAAACATTGAGGCACCGGAGCATTGCCCACGCTATGCCGCCCGCCTGGTGGAAAACGTGAAGGTTGAGACCTCACCGTTCTGGCTGCAGGATCGCCTGTTATCGGTTGGGCTGAGGCCGATTAACAATATCGTCGACATCACCAATTTTGTGATGCTGGAAACCGGTCAACCGCTGCATGCCTTTGATTTTGATAATCTGGCAGAAAATCGAATCGTCGTGCGCCTGGCGGCCGACGGTGAAAAATTTACGACCCTGGACGGGAAGGAGCGCACCCTCGAGTCGGAAATGCTCATGATCTGTGATGGGAAAAAGGCCGTCGCCGTGGGTGGGGTCATGGGAGGACTCAATTCGGAAATTGAAAATGACACCACGCGCGTGTTGATTGAAGGTGCTTATTTCAACCCGGTCAGCATCCGTCGAACCTCCAAAAAATTGGGGCTCAATACGGACGCGTCCCATCGTTTTGAACGCGGCGTGGACCCGGAGGCTTGTGTTCGCGCCGTCAACCGGGCGGCCGAACTCATGGTGAAGATCGGCCATGGCACCCTGATTGACGGCATCATCGATGAATATCCGAACCGGCAGATCGTAAAAAGCGTGGAACTGGGCGTTAAACGGACCAATCGCCTGCTGGGTACGGATCTGGATCGCAACCAGATCCGGGGGCTCCTCGAATCCATAGAATTCAAAGTTGAGCCGGACAACAGTCATGAAGACCGATTGAAGGTCACCCCGCCGACATTCAGAGTCGATGTAACCAGGCCCGAGGACCTGATGGAAGAAGTGGCCAGACTCTCAGGCTACAATAACATACCGACAACTTTCCCGGCGATGCCCGCCGAAGGTCGACCGCCGGCTCGCCGGTTACGCCTCAGAAACCGCATAAAGGGCCTGATGAACGGATTCGGTTTTACCGAAACGATAGCCTACAGTTTTGTTCCCGAGTCATCCTGTGACCGTCTGCGGATCAAGGAACAGGATCCGCGCCGATCGATGATTCATATTTTAAATCCCCTGAACGAAGATCAGGCGGTCATGCGCACGAGCCTGGTACCGGGTATCCTTGAGACGATGCGCTACAATATGACCCGGCAGATAAAAAACTTAAAAATTTTTGAAATCGGCAAGGTATTCCTTAAGTTGGATCAGCAGATCCTGCCCCGGGAACCCGAAATGCTGATTGCACTGTGGACCGGGGCAAGCGCACAACCATCATGGCACGACCGTGAAAACCCCTGCGATTTTTACGACATCAAGGGCGCCGCCGAAGCTTTGATGCATGCTTTAAAGCTGGAGGGAATCCGGTTTACGGTGATGGTTGATGAAGCCTGCGAATATACCCGGCCGGGCCACACGGCTCAGATCATGGCATCGGATTTACCGGTGGGCCTGGTGGGTGAAATTCATCCCCGGGTCAGTCAGAGCTATGATTTAAAACAAACGGCCTTTATTTTCGAACTCGATTTGGAAAAAATAGGCGGGTTGGTTCCGGAAACCCTAAATTCCAGACCGCTTCCGCGGTATCCGGCAATTTACCGCGATATTACCATCATTGTCGACCGCGGGATAGAAACCCAGACAGTATTGGAAGCGGTTGAAAATTTCCAGGAAGAATTAATCGAGCATTTGCATCTGTTCGATGTATTTGAAGGTGAGCCCATCGCGGTCGGCAAAAAAAGCGTTTCGTTTCGCATCACCTATCGTTCGCCTGAAAAAACCCTGGTGGACGAGGACGTCACGGGTCTCCATAAATCGATTACGGAACGCCTCCTGAAAGCATTTGATGCCACTTTGCCCTAATTAATCCGCCCGTGGACAATTGAAGAATGAAGATTGAAGATTGAAGATTTGTGGTCCGCCGGAGGCGCGCCTTAAATATTCAATCAAAAATACTCAATCATTTTAAGGTCCGGAAATGGGTTGTCAATGCGAGATCAAAAGCCGTATCAGATAGAAATTCCTGACAAGCTTTACTTCAAGATTGGAGAGGTCAGTAAGTTATGCGGCCTGCCGAGCCATGTACTAAGGTTTTGGGAATCTGAATTTAAAAAAATCAAACCCCGGCGGACAGCATCCGGGCAGCGTTCATATACCAAAAAAGATATCGAAATGATCCTGGAGATCAAACACCTGCTCCATGAACAAAAATTCACCCTTGCCGGTGCCCGTAAATATTTAAATACCGAAGCCGAGCCGGCTGCCCAGCCTGGCGATGGGTTGCTGGAGGACTTGAAAGCGGAATTAAAAAGCATCCGGGATATGTTAGACCATAATTAGTTTGCTGAAAGTTATTGACAATTCAAACAAATTGTCTTAAATATTTTAATCTTAGGTTAGCGGGCATAGCTCAGTTGGTAGAGTACAAGCTTCCCAAGCTTGGTGTCGCGAGTTCGAATCTCGTTGCCCGCTCCAGCTTAAGTTCGCCTTTTCCGTATTAATTTGTGGCTTGGGGTAGTATTGGGTATGTATTGTGGGATGAACTTTAATTTTTCCTTATGGTTAATGGCATGAACAGATAATCTTTCTCGCTGTGCATTAAGAAGATCTACCTGCAACATGAGGAAACGGGCGACAGCCCGTTTTTGTGTTTTTAAAGAGGGTTATTTTGCGGTACAGTGAAAAAAAATAAACACCATAAAAAAGGTGAGGGCACGCCCAGGGACCCTCGCCGGAAGCGGGCAAATGAACAAAGCGTAGTTAGGCAGATCTGGTCCCTGGCCGAGCCGTTGTGTGAATCCGAAGGCCTGGAGTTAATACAGGTTGAGTACCAGCGGGAGTCGGCCGGCAGAATTCTGCGCCTGTATGTAGACAAGCCCGGCGGGATCCGGCTGGAGGATTGTATCGGCGTCAGCCGCCAGATGAACGATATTCTGGATGTCAACCTGACTGATGTCGGACCCTACAACCTTGAGGTAACTTCGCCGGGCCCTGAGCGTCCTCTGGCCAGGATACAGGATTTTGATAAATTTAAAGGCGCCCGGGCAAAAATTAAAACTTATCAGCCGCTTAACGGACGAAAAAATTTTAAAGGGGTCCTTTTGGGAATATCCGGTGATGCGGTAAGTCTTCAAATTGATGAGCAAACTGTTACTATAGCGTATGCGGATATTTCAAAAGCACGCCTGATTGAATAAAGTTGGAAATGGAGATATCTGATGTTTATCTCAGACATAAAACGTGTCGTAGAACAAGTTAGCCGGGATAAGGGCATTGATCGCACGGTACTTATCAAGGCACTGGAAGAGGCTTTGCGATCTGCTGCCAGGAAAAAGTACGGCAACAAGATGGATATCGAAGTCCAGTACAATGAAGAAAGCGGTGAGATCGAGGTATTTCAGTTTAAAGAAGTCGCCGAAGTTGTCACCGAACCGGAGATTGAAATCAGCATCGCGGAGGGTCGCAAGCTGGATCCTGAATGCGAGGTTGGTGACAGCCTTGGCACCAAGATGGATACCAGCACTTTCGGCCGCATCGCTGCCCAATCGGCCAAACAGGTCATTATCCAGAAAATGAAAGATGCCGAAAAAGACGCCGTCTATGCCAGTTTCATTGACCGCAAAGGGGAGATCCTTAACGGCATCGTTCAGCGAATCGACCGGGGTGACATCATTGTGAATCTGGGGCAAACCGATGGGGTGGTTCCGGTCCGTGAACAGGTGCCAAGGGAATCCTATCGACGCGGGGATCGCATACGCGCTTATATCCTGGATGTGCTGCATGAATCGCGCGGCCCGCAAATTGTGCTCTCCCGGACACATCCGACCTTTCTGATGGATCTTTTCCGAACCGAGGTACCTGAAATCAGCGAAGGCATCGTCAACATCATGGGCGCTTCCCGTGAACCCGGTGTTCGCGCCAAGATCGCGGTGGCTTCCAACAATTCCGATATCGACCCCGTCGGTGCCTGCGTGGGCATGAAAGGCAGTCGGGTGCAAAACGTGGTGCAGGAACTGCGGGGTGAAAAAATAGACATCATTCCCTGGCATGTCGATCCGGCCAAATTCGTCTGCAATGCGCTGGCTCCGGCTGAAATATCCAGGGTAATCATTGATGAAGCCAACAACTCGATGGAAGTCGTTGTGCCGGATGAATTTCTGTCCATTGCCATCGGGAAAAAGGGTCAGAATGTGCGCTTGGCCTCCAAGCTTACCGGCTGGCACCTTGATGTGAAAAGCGAATCTCGTTACAGCCAGGCCATGCAGACCGGTTATGACTCATTGGTGGCACTGCCCGGGGTCGGTATTAGTCTGGCTGATGCCTTATATGAAAGCGGCTTCTATTCGGCTGAAGAAATCGCCAACGCCAATTCCGACGATTTGACTCAAATTAGAGGGATCGGAGAAGAAAAGGCGGTTAAACTGCTGGAAGCGGCAAAGGCTGCGGCCGCTGAGAACAGCGCGGAAACCGTTGCAGATGAGACTGCCGCCCAGGCCGCTGAAAATGGACCTGTCGAAACGGCCGCTGAAGACGAAGCTGCCGGGTCGACTGCTGCCGATGAGACGGTTGAAACGGCTGCTGAAGACGAAGCTGCCGGGTCGACCGCTGCCGATGAGACGGTTGAAACGGCCACTGAAGACGAAGCTGCCGGGTCGACCGCTGCCGATGAGACGGTTGAAACGGCCGCTGAAGACGAAGCTGCCGGGTCGACCGCTGCCGATGAGACGGTTGAAACGGCCGCTGAAGATAAAACCGCTGAGCCGGAAGGTCCACCAGCGCCTGCGCAGCCTTCAGATGAGCTTGAATCAAAAGAAAGCTAACGGCACGCAAGCTTGGTGTTGAACGGCTACGTGAATAAAAAATGTGCCTTAGGGGGAAGTAATGGCAAAAACTAGGGTTTATGAGCTCGCCAGAGACCTTAACCTGACAAACCAAATTCTGCTGAGCAAGCTGAATGATCTGGATATCTCTGTCAAGAGCCATATGAGTGCTCTGGAAGATGACGTTGTTGTCAGTATAAAACAGCAACTTTTCGGTAAAAAAGAAGAAACAATTGAAGAGACACGCATCAAACCGACGGTCATTCGCAGGCGCAAGAAGAATGTGACCGTCAAGCCGGCTGCTGAATCCACACCGGAATCGCAAGCATCGGACGATGCCGAATTGCCTGCAGAAGAAGTCCCTGAAAAAACCGAACCCGTCATTGCCAGTGAAACTACGACAGCAGCTGAAATGCAAGCCGGTGAAGAAATAACGCCGGTTGCAGAGGAAGCGGCCCCGGTTCAGCCTGAAAATGCAGCTGATGCGGAAGCCGAAATCGTACAACCGGAAGTGCCCAAAGGCAAGAAACCTAAAAAGGGCGCTAAAAAGGGCAAAAAGGAAGAATCGGCCAAGATCATCCAACTGCCGGTAAAACCGGTCGAAAAACCGGCGGCGGAGAAGCCCGCCGCAAAAGTAAAAGCCAAAGTAGCGCCGCTGCCCGCCGGCAGAGAAACCGCAGCCAAACCCGGGGCTGCGCCGGATGACGCTGCGGCCAAAGATGCCAAGAAAAAGAAGTGGAAGAAAAAAGGCGACGAGGGTGAGCAGGATCGAAAATTTTTAAAAAAGAAAATATCATTCCGAAAAAAATCGGTTGTTGAAGGTCAGGATCTGTATGATACCGGCTACCGGGCGCGCAAACCGCGCAAGGGAGCCAAGGTCAAAGTACCCGCCTCCGCCCAGAAAACCCAGATCACCACAGCCAAAGCCATCAAACGCCGGATTAAGATTGATGAAGCGATCGTACTTTCAGACCTGGCCAAACGCATGGGGATCAAAGCCGGTGAAATGATAAAAACGCTCATGGGCATGGGCTTTATGGCCACCGTAAACCAGAGTATCGACTATGATACCGCCGCCTTGGTGGCAGCCGAGTTCAGTTATGAAGTGGAGCGTGCAGGTGCGGCCTTCGAGGAAGAAGAGATATTAAAACAGGAGGTTGACGATCCGGCGAAATTACAGGGACGGGCGCCGGTGGTAACCATCATGGGACACGTCGATCACGGTAAGACTTCCCTGCTCGACGTTATCCGTAAAACCAGAATTACCGATCTGGAAGCCGGTGGCATTACCCAACATATCGGCGCCTATTATGTTGATACGAACAGAGGTCAGATCGCCTTTCTTGACACGCCCGGGCATGAGGCGTTTACGGCCATGCGGGCCCGCGGTGCCAAAATCACGGATATCGTCGTTCTGGTCGTCGCCGCCGACGACGGTGTCATGCCCCAGACCCTGGAAGCCATCAACCATGCACGGGCAGCCAATGTTCCGATAATCGTAGCGGTCAACAAGATTGATAAGGCCAATGCGGACACGGACCGGGTAAAACGGGAGCTGGCTGAAAACGGATTAACACCGGAGGATTGGGGCGGTGATACGATTTTCGTACACGTATCCGCCAAGCGGAAAGAGGGAATTGACGATCTGCTTGAAATGATATCGTTGCAGGCTGAGGTTTTGGAACTCAAAGCCAATGCCGAGAAGCTGGCCATCGGTCATGTGGTCGAAGCAAAAATTGATTCCGGCCGGGGCCCTGTCGCCACCGTGCTGATCAGAGAAGGCACCCTGCGAAACGGAGAACCGGTGGTCTGCGGAATTCACTACGGAAAAATAAGGGCCCTGATCAACGATAGAGGTGTGCAGGTGGAATCGGCCGGTCCTTCGATTCCGGTTGAAGTCCTGGGCTTGTCGGGTGTGCCCATGGCCGGTGATGAATTAATTGCCTTGGAAGATGAAAAAAGTGCCCGGCAGGTCAGCATGCACCGTGGCCAAAAATTTCGTTCCAAAGAACTGGCCCAGACAAACCGGCTCAGTCTCGACAAACTCTTCGAACAGATGCAGAAGGGTGAAGTCAAAGATCTGAATCTTATTATTAAAGCGGATGTGCATGGCTCGAATGAAGCTCTGGTTGAAGCGCTGACAAAACTGTCCAACGAAGAAGTAAAAGTAAATACTGTGCACTCGGCCACCGGAACCATCACCGAATCTGATATTTCCCTGGCGGCAGTGTCCAATGCAATTATCATTGGATTTAACGTGCGCCCGAGTACAAAAGTCCAGGCCCTGGCTGCAGAAGAAAATGTTGATTTGCGCTTTTACAATGTTATTTATGATGTCATCAAGGATGTCAAGGGCGCCCTGGTCGGGTTGATGGATTCCACTTATCGGGAACACGTCATGGGCTCGGCCGAAGTTCGCGAGGTATTTCATATACCCAAAGTGGGGGCTATCGCCGGCTGCTATGTAACGGACGGAAAATTTGAACGGGGACAGAAAATCCGTGTTATTCGAGACGGCGTTCAATTATATGACGGTAAAAATTCTTCCCTGAGACGGTTTAAAGACGATGTCAAAGAGGTTCAGTCCGGTTATGAATGCGGCATCGGAGTTGAGAACTTCAATGATATTAAAACCGGCGATGTGTTAGAGTGTTATTATCTTGAAGAAATCAGGCCGGAAATAGAGTAAAATGATTGTCGGTACCGGACTCATCACCTTGAGGCTGCATGATTGCCGCTCATTGAAGGGTAAACGCAAAGTTGTCAAGTCAATGATCAGCAGGTTGCGCAACAGTTTTAATGCATCGATCGCCGAGGTGGGGTCAAACGACATTTATCAGAAGGCTGAAATCGGATTTTCACTGATCGGCAACGACAAAGCCCTGATTAATTCCAAAATTGATAAACTTTTCAACATGGCTGAAGATATGGGCCTGGCTGAAGTTATTGACACTGAAATGGAAATAATTCACTTATGATTCCCTTTTCCCGCGCCGACAGGGTCAGCGTCCTGATTCGGGAAGTTCTGTCGGAACTATTAAAAAAGAAAATACACGATCCGCGTCTGGCAATGGCAACCATCAGCAGCGTAAAAATGTCACGCGATTTGAAACTGGCCCGAATTTATTTTACAATATATGGCGACCGTCAAAAATCTGAAGCGGCTGTCCAGGGCTTTGAAAGCGCTCGCGGATTTATCAAAAGAAGTCTTGCCCCCAGGCTGGGTCTGCGCTATATGCCGGATTTAAAATTTTTTTTTGATGAATCGTTTGATTACGGCTCTCATATCGATCAATTGCTTGAGAAGATAACGACGGACAATGGACCAGATCATCAATCAGATTAAAAAAGCGCAACATATTTTGCTGACTTCCCACAGCGACCCGGATGGAGATGCCGTCAGCTCGCTGCTGGCTCTGGGGCTGGCCTTAAGCCATCTTGACAAGAAAGTAACCCTTTACAATGCCAGCCCGATTCCGGCGGTTTACCGCTTTCTGCCGGCGGTAGAGCGCATTGTGAGACGCCTTCGAAAAGCCGAAACCTACGACGTCGCGCTGGTCCTTGATTGCGGCGACCTGTCACGGGTCGGCCAGGCCAGTTCAACCATCAGTCAAATCCCGGTGGTAATCAACATCGACCACCATATCTCAAATACCGGTTTTGGTGACCTGCAACTTATCGACGCCAATGCCTGTTCCACGGCGGAAATGATCTACCGGTTGATCAAGACGCTGAAAGTTCCGCTGGACAAAGAGATTGCCATGTCGATCTATACCGGTATTTTAACCGACACGGGATCATTTCGTTTTTCAAATACCAACCAGGCTGCCTTTGCCATCTGCCATGAGATGACGGAGCTGGGGGTTGAGCCCCACAGAGTGGCCCAGCATGTAATTGGCACCTACTCGCTGGAACGCATCAAATTATTAAATCTGGCGCTGGATTCCCTTGAAATATCAAAAAACGGCAAAATGTCGGTCATGACCGTCACCAATGCCATGTTTGACTTTACCAAAACCCAACCGGAGGATGTCGACGGCATGATCAATTATGCCAGACGAATCCAGGACGTCAAAGTGGCCGCCCTGATCCAGGAACAACGAAACGGCCGGTCCAGATCAGAGGGTCAGCGTCGATTTCACGTCAGCCTGCGCTCTGACGGATCCGTTGACGTTGCCGCCATCGCCGGTGCTTTCGGCGGTGGTGGTCATGCCGGTGCAGCCGGCTTCCAGGTCGAAACGAGCCTGCTAAAATTAAAATCCGATATTATTACCCTGGCCCAGAACCTGTGATCCAGGCCAATTTACATGGTGTTTTGGTTGTCGACAAGCCGGCGAATATATCATCGGCCAGGGTTGTGAAAATTGTAAAGAAAGCGCTTAAAGCCGGCAAGGTAGGCCATGCGGGTACGCTGGACCCGTTTGCCGAGGGCGTGCTGGTATGCTGTATCAACCAGGCTACCCGGTTGGCCGGGTTCCTGCTGCACGGCCCTAAAAAATATGTTGCCGTGCTTAAACTGGGCCAGGAAACAGATACCCAGGATTTAACCGGAACGGTGGTTTCCACCGCTGAGGCGGTGGATTATTCACAGCAAACGATTCAAGCCGTATTCGAATCGTTTAAAGGTACCATTGAGCAATTGCCGCCGGTATATTCGGCCTTAAAGCACAAGGGTGTTCCCCTTTACAAACTCGCCCGCCGCGGTCAACCGGTTCAGAAACCGCCCCGGCGAGTGCAAATTTACGATATTCGCATCGATGACGTAGACCTTCCGCACGTTCGTTTTGAGGTGTCGTGCTCGGCCGGGACCTATATTCGCACCCTGGGTGCTGACATCGGCCGGAAATTGGGTTGCGGTGGCCACCTAAAGGCGTTAAAACGGATCGAAAGCAGTGGATTTACCCTGGATCAGGCCATGCCGTTATCAGCGCTGGATGAATCGGCCGGCAGCCGGGAATTGTCTCAAAAAATGATCAGCATGAAGGATGCGTTGCCGGACATGCCTGAAATTTGCGCTGACGACCATTTAGTATGTAAAATCCGGCATGGACAAGAACTGACGGCAACGGACCTGGCCGGTTTGAACGGTTTCGCAAGCGTTGCCAAGGCGGGCGACTATCTAAAAATTGTTGACCGGGAAGATGATCTGATTGCAATAGTGGCACAAAACAAGTCCGGGGAACGCTTGAAATATTGCGGTGTGTTTCCAAAACAGGGGAATTGAATTGATTATTGCATATTGAAAAATGAATATTTAAGGCATGCTTTCGATTTTAAAAATGACGGAGCGTAGCGACAACCACAATTATTCAATCTTCAATTTTCATTATTCATTTGTTTGGAGATATAGCAGACATCCCGCGGCAAATATATTTAGCTGGAGAACGCGCAAACCTAATGATTAAGCACCAAAATACCAGAGGAGGCAAAAAAGAAAGTGGCTTTCACAACAGAAGATAAGAAAATACTGATCGAAAAATTCAAATTGCACGAATCCGATACGGGATCTCCTGAGGTGCAGGTGGGGCTTTTAACCCACCGCATTTCATATCTTACGGAGCACTTAAAGATCCACAAAAAGGATCATCATTCCCGCAGAGGCCTGTTGATGCTGGTCGGCCGACGCCGCCGACTGCTCAACTATGTAAAGTTCAAAGACGTCAACCGCTACCGGACAATTATTGAAACCCTGGGTTTGAAAAGGTAAACAGCCGACCACAACGAACCTGTATGCCCGCCACACCTCAGAAATTAAGACGCCAGCACTGCCTGAAACACCATTCGGTTTTCTCGCACATGAGCCGGGCATGGCATTGCGGCCGATATTCGATCGTTAGCCATTGCTGGCACTTAACAAAGCCGAATTCACTTCGGCATCCCGTGACGTGTCGTCCGGGCTTGGGTTGAACGCGTTTCAGAAACCCGACAAATTCGATGCGACGTCACCAGGATTTAGGAGAAAAACATGGAAATTTTGTTTAAAGAAGAAATCGATGGAAAACCCCTGAGCATTCAGGCCGGCAAGGTCGCCAAACAGGCATCCGGATCGGTTGTGGTTCAGTACGGCGACACGATTGTACTGGTTACCGTGGTATCGGCCAACGAGGAGAAAATCTCGAGTTTTTTACCCCTAACCGTCGAATACCAGGAAAAAATATATGCCGCCGGCCGTATTCCGGGCAACTATTTTCGACGCGAAATCGGCCGTCCCAGTGAGAAAGAGACCCTGACGGCCCGCTTAATTGATCGGCCGATCCGGCCCCTGTTTCCAAAAGACTACCGCTATGAAACCCAGGTGATCGCGACCGTGCTGTCGATGGATCAGGAAAACGATCCGGATACGCTGGCCATGCTGGGAGCCTCTGCGGCCCTGACGATTTCGGATATCCCGTTTGCCGGCCCCATTGCCAGCGTGCGGGTTGCGCGTATCGATGGTCAGTTAAGAATTAATCCCACCATACCGGAATGGGAGAAAAGCGATATCAATATCATCGTGGCCGGCTCCAGAACCGGCGTGGTGATGGTGGAAGGCGGCGGAAATCTGGTCAGCGAAGCCGACATGCTGGAAGCCATATTTTTCGGCCACCAATCTCTGCAGCCGCTCATTGACCTGCAGCTGAAATTGCGCGAATCCAATGGTGCCGAAAAAAGACCGTTTGAACCGCCGCTCAAAGACGAAGCCCTGGCCGGCAAGCTGGAAGCGCAGGCCGCTGCCCTGATTCGCGAAACCATCGTCATCCCCGAAAAAATCCGGCGCTACACCGCCATGCGCAATCTGAAAAACCAACTGGTTGAAAACCTGGGTGAAGAATATGACGACCGTAAAAGTGAAGCTTACGGTCTCTTAAGCGACCTGCAAAAAAAAATCAGCCGGGACCTTATCTTAAAAGAAGGGCGCCGGATAGACGGACGCCGATTCGACGAAGTCCGGCCCATCACCTGTGAAGTCGGCATTCTTCCCCGACCCCACGGCAGCGCCCTGTTTACCCGGGGCGAAACCCAGGTGCTCGGTGTGCTGACCTTAGGCTCCGGACAGGATGAACAGCGCGTCGAAACCCTGAGCGGTGAAGAATTTCGTCCCTTTATGCTGCATTACAATTTTCCGCCCTATTCCGTCGGAGAGGTCAAACGCATCGGGGGTCCCAGCCGCCGGGATATCGGCCACGGTGGTCTGTCCACCCGGGCCATCGAAAAAATCCTGCCGGACAAAGAAAATTTTGAATATACCATCCGGCTGGTGTCCGAAGTCTTTGAGTCCAACGGATCTTCGTCCATGGGAACCGTCTGCTCATGCTGCCTGGCCCTGATGGACGGCGGGGTTCCCATTAAAGCCCCGGTGGCCGGCATTGCCATGGGTCTTGTCAAAGAAGACGATCAGATCGCTATCCTTTCAGACATTTTGGGGGATGAAGATCACACGGGTGATATGGACTTCAAAGTTGCCGGCACCCGCAACGGCATTACCGCCCTTCAAATGGATATCAAGATCCTCGAGCTTTCAAAAGACATCATGGAAAAAGCATTGGCTCAGGCCAAAATTGGTCGTCTGCACATCCTCGATAAAATGGATGAGGCCTTAAAAGAGCCCCGTCTGGAGATTTCACCCTTTGCACCGACCATCATCACCATCCAGATCAATCCGGATAAAATCCGTGACGTTATCGGCCCGGGTGGTAAGGTCATCCGCGGTATCCAAAGCGAAACCAACACGACCGTCAACATTGAGGATTCCGGCCAGGTTAAAGTTGCTGCCTTCTCAAAAGAGGAAGGTGATGCGGCGATCAAGATGATTGAAAATCTGACCCGCGAACCGGAAGTCGGCGCGATCTACGAGGGAACGGTCGTTAAAATTACGGATTTCGGTGCCTTTGTCCAGATTATGCCCGGAACCGATGGCCTGGTGCATATCTCCCAGCTGGCCAACCACCGGGTGACCAAAGTGTCCGACATTGTAAAAGAAGGCAACCAACTCAAGGTCAAGGTCCTGGAAATCAGCCGGGACGGTAAAATCCGTCTGAGCCACAAGGCTGTCTTGGAAGAGGAAAATGGACGCACCCGTAGCTAAAACCGCTCTGCAAAACGGAGTTCGCATAGTCACCCAGAAAATGCCCTATGCCCGCTCGGTATCCATGGGCGTGTGGGTCAACGTCGGTGCCCGTGACGAAGCTGTGCTTGAAAGTGGACTTTCTCATTTTATCGAGCACATGATTTTCAAGGGCACCCAAAAACGCTCCGCTTTCCAGATCGCCAAGGAATTTGATGCCATTGGCGGACAGACCAATGCGTTTACGACCATGGAAAATACCTGCTACTATGCCAGGGTCATCGACAGCCAGACGGAAACCATGGTCGATATCCTTTCTGATATTTTTGTCAACTCTGTATTTGACCCGGTCGAAATCGACAAAGAACGGCCGGTCATCCTGCAGGAAATCGGCATGGTCGAAGACAGCCCGGACGAATTCATCCATATGCTTTCCGGGCATAATTTTTGGGGTGAAAACCCCCTGGGCCGTTCGATCCTCGGCACACCGGAAAATATCGCCCGCTTCGATGAGTCAACCATAAAAAATTTTTTCCTGCGCTTGTATCAACCCGATCGCATTGTGATCTCGGCTGCCGGCAATCTGGATCACAATCGTTTGGTAAAACTGGTAGCGCCGGTGTTTGAAACCATTCAGCCCCGGGACGGCTTCCCGCAGCGCATCACTCCCCGGGGCTGTTCCGTGGTAGACCTCAACCACCGAAACCTGGAACAATTGCACATATGTCTCAGCTGCCGGGGATTGTCTATCACCGACCCGCGCCGCTACGCCAGCTCCCTGCTCAACACCATCCTGGGAGGCAACATGAGCTCAAGACTTTTTCAGGAGATACGGGAGCGAAGAGGACTGGCCTATTCGGTGTATTCATTTATATCCTCCCATGTCGATACCGGTATGTTCGGCTTCTACGTGGGTGTCCACCCCAGACAGGCCCGCGAAACAACACGGCTGGTGTTGAATGAAATAGACAGAATTAAAAATGAGCCGGTTGACTCAAGGGAGCTCAAAGATGCCGTGGAATACACCAAAGGCAGTCTTTTACTCGCCACTGAAAGTGCCGACAACCAGATGGTTCGCAATGCCCAGAATGAAATTCATTTCGGCGAGGACATTGCACTGGACACCATCATTGAAAAAATCGAGGCCGTCACCGCAGATCAAATCCTGGATCTGGCAAACGAGCTTTTCAACCGCAATCAGATGACGTTGACCTTACTGGGTCCGGTGGAGGAAGCGAAGAAAAAGTTTGAACAGATTTTGTATCAAAATTGAGCGACGCTCAATTTGTAAGTTGTATGTTGTGAGTTATAAGTTGCGAAACAAAAAAACTTTGCCCATTACGAGACGGTCGGAGTGATAAAACAGACAGCATTCCTACTAAAACTACATTCAACATACAACTGGCCACAGATACCCGCTATTATTACGAGAAATTTGCAATCACTCAAGTTTATTTCGAGTGCCTAATCTTGAACGATAAACCGATTATAAAAATTTTGCGTCTGCGGCCCGAAACGGATGCCGATATTCCCCTGCCCCGCTATATGACAGCTCACAGTGCCGGTATGGATATCTGTGCGGCTGTCGAAAAGGACCTGGTACTCAAAAAGGGCGCCATTGCCCTGCTACCCAGCGGCTTTGCCATTGCGCTGCCCCCGGGTTATGAAGCCCAGATCCGCCCGCGCAGTGGGTTGGCGGTAAAACACGGTATCGGGCTGGTGAATTCGCCCGGCACCATCGACGCGGACTATCGCGGTGAGGTTAAAATCGCGGTGATCAATTTAGGCCAAACCCCTTACACCTTTCACCGGGGGGATCGCATAGCCCAGATGGTGATCCAGAAAGTTTATCAGGCCGAACTGAAGCCGGTGCGACAACTTGACGAAACCGCCCGCAACACCGGAGGCTTCGGGCATACGGGAAAGTAAGCTCATAGCTCGTAGCTCAAAGCTTAAAGAAATATTTGGATAATATCCTTTTAACCATCAGCTATCAGCTATGAACTATGAACTACCAACTTTAAACCGTAAATTTCAAAATATAATATTGATGAACCCGGATACCCAAAAAGATCAAAAACCTCATAAATATTCACTGGCCGTCTGCAACCTGGCCAGCGGCAGCAAGGGCAATGCGACTTACATCTCCGACGGACAAACATCCATCCTGATCGACGCCGGTCTTTCCGGGATCGAACTTCAGCGCCGCTTGGCATCAAGATACCTGGCACCTGAATCCCTGGCCGCCATCATTGTCAGCCATGAACACAGTGATCATGTCAGGGGGGCCGGTATTCTTTCGCGCCGATTTAAATTGCCGGTATATATCAATCAGAAGACAGCGGCCGCCGCCCCCGCCCTGGGCAGTGTCCATGAACTCAAACCGTTTGAATGCGGCACCACCTTTACCATCGGCAATCTGACCATCCATCCTTTTTCGATATCTCATGACGCTGAAGATCCGGCCGGCTTTAAAATCGGCAGCAACGGCACCACCATGGCCATTGCCACCGACATCGGGATTGCCACCTCCATGGTTAAAGAGCATTTAAAACACTGTGCCCTGCTGGTTTTAGAAGCCAATCATGACCCGCAGATGCTGGAAACCGGCCCCTACCCCTGGCCCCTGAAACAAAGAATTCAGAGCCGGGTCGGCCACATGTCCAACAGCGATTCAAAAAAATTGCTCCATGAGCTGCAGCATGCCAACCTGCAGCATGTTATCCTGGCTCACCTCAGTGAAATCAACAATACCCCTCAAAAAGCATTTGACGAAGTTGTCCAGGCGCTCACCCGCTGCGACGCGCAGTTGACAGTGGCGGATCAGTACAGCTCGGGACCGGTTATTTACCTGAAATAGATCTACGACCGGAAATCATTTAAATACTCTTAGTGATGACATTCCCCCATCAACATGAAAGATCTGGCCGGTAATCCAGGATCCCTCATCGCTTAAAAGATGTTGCGCTAAAGCGGCGATTTCCTGCGGCAAGCCGATCCGCTTGAGGGGATGCCGTTCGGCAGATGCTTTTTGGCGGTCCTCACTGGACAACAGGGAAGCGGCCAGCGGTGTATCTGTAGATTAATTTCTAAATCATTTCGGAAATCAGCACTTGTCAGTCGTTGAAAAGGTTTGAGTACAATTGATCCGGGACAGTAGACCAGTCCGTGCACAATCTCAGGCAGCCCCGCAAGGTCAGAGAAATCCTGCGTTACATCGAGTTTAAGATGCTGAACCTGCGGGTGGTCTTGCAAGCTTTCGCGGGTTCGTGAGCCAACAAAAACTTCGTTCTGCTGATTCTCGAGTTTTTTGACGATTTCAAGGCCGATTCCTGATCTGCCGCCGACGACGAAGATATTTTTTTTATCCATCATAGAGAGCTAACTCCTTTCCATACAAGCCGGATATGCTGCTGATCGTTAACAAAACCACTTGTTCCGGTTGCCAAAAAATTTGTTTAAGCTGCTTTAAGATAAGGCAGGATGTGACTGAACCGGCAGAAAAAATTTAATAGTTTTTCACTATCAGTATGCCCGGTTTTTTCTCCCATTGATTTGTCAGCCTGGATGGTAAAGGTAAGGATGCAGTGTATTGTCAGATCATAACGCTAAGATGAAAGGATGTGTACGTGATGTTTGAACTTATCATTGGGGTAATCGGCTTCTGGTTAGGGGTCGGATCGCTATTTGTCGTAAACAATCAATTCGCTGTCAAACCGGTTCCGGTCCCGCGAACCTTGCGGACCGAGCGGCATAGAACCTTGAGACGGCTCGGATCGCAATGACAACTGCAGAAAAAAACCGGGTGGGCTGGCCCGAGAAACTGGCTTATGCCGCACCTGCATTTGCGCTGGCGGTGGTGGGTATTCCCGTTTATGTCTACATCCCGAAATTTTATACGGATGTGGTTGGGATCAACATTACCGTTCTGGGGTATCTGATGTTCAGTGTCCGCATCTTTGATGCGGTTACCGATCCGGCCATTGGTTACCTCTCCGATCGATCGTCGACCCGCTTTGGCAGAAGACGCCCGTATATCGCGTTGGGGTCTATCTTGGTGGCCGTTGCAATGTTTTTGCTGTTCAACCCGCCTGCGGTTTCAGAGACAATTGAAACGATTTGGTTCGGTATGACCATTTACATCCTTTTTTTGTTCTGGACAGCGGTGGTCGTCCCCTTCGAATCTTTGGGTCCGGAAATCACATTTGACTATCACGAACGGACTTCACTGTTTGGTGTGCGTGATGGATTTCTGATTGCCGGAACCCTGGCAGCGGCAAGCTCCCCCGCTCTCGTCGGATGGCTGTTTAATCTGCCCGCGGATGCCGACGGGGAACGCGCCAAATTTTTCTGGATAGCTATCATTTATGCGCCCCTTTTAATTGGAACCTGCTGGTGGTGCGTGCTCGCCATACGCGAGCGGCAACCGATGGCAGCACATCATTCGATAAGCCTCTGGCGCGGTCTTCGCCAGGTGGCTCATAATCGCCCCTTTATCATCCTGCTGGTTGCATATACCGTCAGTGCCATTGGAAACAATCTGCCCGCAACACTGATTCTTTTTTACGTGGAGTATGTCCTGGAATCGCCATGGGCTGACTTTTTCCTGATGCTGTATTTTCTGACCGGCATCATTTTCTTGCCGGCCTGGATTATGATTTCGCGCCGCACTGGAAAAAAGGCGGCCTGGCTCGCTTCCATGGCGATCAACACCGGTGCCTTTGTGGGAGTCTTTTTTCTCGGCCCGGGCGATGCTGTAATTTATGGAATCCTGGTTTTTGTGTCCGGCATTGGATTCGGTGCCACCCTGGCAATACCCTCTGCGATCCAGGCAGATGTGATTGACTATGATGAGCTGTTGACCGGCGAAAGACGGGAGGGGCAATACATCGGTCTGTGGTCGATTTCAAAAAAGTTCGCCGCCGCCGTCGGGATCGGCGCCGGCTTGGCGATACTTGGATTGGTTGGTTATACCCCCAATGTGCAACAGTCGGCCGAGGTTCAGCTGACGCTGCGCGTCTTATACGCCCTGGTTCCGTCGCTGTGCAATATTGCGGCCATCGCTATCGCTTGCGCGTATCCGATCAGCAGTCGGGTGCATCATGAAATTCGCCAGGCAATCGCCCAACGCCAGGCTGGACTTCCGGCCACCAATCCGCTAAAGCCGGCACAAACCCTGGTATAAACCCGTCGGAGGAAAACCATGCAGGCTTCACTGACAATTATGAGCTGGAATCTATCGGCCGTCGCAGCCATGATGATCGTCGGATGGTTGATCAGTCTCCACTATCGCAATGTTACCATTGTCGATAGCCTGTGGGGCTTGGGATTTGTTGTGGTTGTCTGGCTGACGTTTTTTATGTCGGATGGATTTTGGTATCGGAGAATGCTGATCACCGTCCTGGTAACGTTGTGGGGGCTGAGATTAAGCATTTATCTATCATGGCGCAATTGGGGTAAAGCAGAGGACCCGCGTTATGGCAGCTGGCGAAAAAAGAGTGGTGACCGATTCTGGCTTGTCAGTCTGTTCAAGGTGTTTATGCTGCAGGCCCTATTTTTGTGGGTTATATCGCTTGCCGCTCAAATCGGTCAATTGGCACTGAAACCCAATACGCTTTCCGGGCTCGATATAATCGGCACTCTCGTTTGGACCACCGGGTTTATCTTTGAGTCCGTGGGAGACTGGCAACTGGCCCAATTTAAATCTGATCCGGCCAGTACAGGCCGCGTCATGGACCGTGGGCTATGGGCCTATACCCGTCACCCGAATTATTTCGGTGAGTTTCTGATTTGGTGGGGGTTATTTCTCATCACGCTGTCAACGCCAAACAGCTGGTGGACGATTCTCAGTCCGATAATTATCACGGCAGTCCTGATAAAGATGACCGGCATCCCCCTGACCGAAAAAGCCCTGGTTGAAAACCGGCCGGGATACAGCGACTATATCAAGCGCACCAGCGCCTTCGTGCCCTGGCTGCCCGCTAAGGAGAAAAAATGAGCTTATTGGTAGATATGGCAGATTCCGGAATGCTGCCGGATGGCCTGATTCGCTTCGGTATCCGAAGACTGGACAAAAAACGCTTACAGGAAGAAAATCGTGGATCTGATGCGGAGCAGCGCAAGGCCCTTGACCGCTTCATCAGCCGGATGCGGCAAAGCCCGGTAGCAATTTTGCCGCACAAGGCCAATGAGCAGCATTATGAGCTGCCGCCGGCCTTTTTCCAATATGTGCTGGGCCGGAATTTAAAGTACAGCGGTTGCTATTGGCCGCCGGACGTTAGCAGGCTGGATCAAGCCGAAGCCGCCATGCTGTCAAAAACCTGTCAACGGGCCGAGCTCACCGACGGCCAGCGCATCCTGGAACTGGGATGCGGCTGGGGTTCACTGTCCCTGTGGATAGCCTCGAAATATCCGTCCAGCCGGGTCACGGCCGTATCCAACTCGAGGCCGCAGCGGCGGTTTATTGAAGCAAAGACTGTTGAACGTAATATCCGCAACCTCCAGGTCATCACCGCCGACATGAATGAATTCAATACCGACGGGCGCTTTGATCGCGTGGTCTCGGTCGAAATGTTTGAACACATGCGCAACTGGCCACGATTGCTTGAGCGCATCAGCAATTGGTTGACACCGGAGGGTAAACTTTTCATTCATATATTTACGCACCGCCGCTTTGCTTACACCTTCGATGATATTGAAGATGGCGATTGGATGGGGCGCCATTTTTTCAGCGGCGGGATGATGCCTTCCGACGATCTGCTGCTGCACCTGCAAGACCGGCTCACCATTGAAAAACACTGGCAGATTAACGGCAGACACTACAGCCTGACAGCCGAAGCCTGGTTGGCGAATATGGATAAACATCGAAAAGACATCATGCCCGTTATGCAGGAGGTTTATGGAATTGAAGCGGCTGACCGCTGGTTCCAGCGCTGGCGCATATTCTTTATGGCCTGTGCAGAACTTTGGGGCTATCGCAACGGTCAGGAGTGGCTGGTGTCCCATTATTTATTGCGGAATCGGTAAGGCATCCCGGCTTTAACCCGCGGACGAGCTGGAATTAAAACTTGAAGATTGATGATTAAGTGAGGTTCAAATGTTGTTAAATCTGGATCCTGTTTTGTTAGCTAGAATACAATTTGCGTTTACGATTTCCTTTCATATTATTTTCCCGGCATTTACCATCGGTCTGGCCAGCTGGCTGGCGGTGGTGGAATGGCGCTGGTTGAAAACCGGCAAGCAGGTCTACCAGGACATCTACCGCATGTGGGTTAAGATATTTGCGGTCACCTTCGGCATGGGGGTCGTGTCGGGCGTGGTGATGTCTTACCAGTTCGGCACCAACTGGTCGGTTTTCTCGGATAAAGTGGGCAATGTCATCGGCCCGCTGCTCGGTTACGAAGTGCTGACCGCCTTCTTTTTAGAAGCCTCTTTTCTCGGCATCATGCTTTTTGGCTGGAACCGTGTCAGCCCTAAAATGCATTTTGCGTCGACGGTTACCGTGGCATTCGGCACCCTGTTGTCTGCTTTTTGGATCCTGTCGGCCAACAGCTGGATGCAGACCCCGCAAGGATACCGGGTCGGAGAAAACGGACTGCTGTACCCGACCGACTGGTTGCAGATAATTTTCAATCCCTCCTTTCCCTATCGCTTCGCCCATATGATATTCGCGGCCTATTTAACCACCGCCTTTGTCGTGGGGGGGATTGGCGCATTCTACCTCTGGCGCCGGCAACATGAAATGCACGCCCGCGTAATGCTTGGCATGGCCATGCTGATGGCGGTATTTGTTGCGCCGTTGCAGCCGATTATCGGTGATCTGCACGGGCTCAATACCCTGAAGCATCAACCGGCGAAGATTGCCGCGATGGAAGGTATCTGGGAAACCGAGCGCGGGGCCGCCTTGAAGCTGTTTGGCTGGCCGGATGAAAAAGAAGAACGTACCAAATATGCGGTGGAGATCCCCAAGCTGTCGAGTCTGATTCTGACCCATGACCTAGACGGCGAGGTCAAAGGCCTGAAGAAATGGCCCAAAGACGACCGACCGCCGGTGGCCGTTGTTTTCTGGTCATTTCGGGTGATGGTCGGCATCGGAATGATGATGGTGGTGACCGGTGCGATGGCAGCGGTTCTTTTTTTCCGCAAAAGACTGTTCGACACGCGTTGGTTTCAGTGGTGGTGCATGGCGTTGACCCCGTCCGGATTTATTGCCGTTCTGGCCGGCTGGTTTGTGACTGAAGTCGGACGGCAGCCCTATGTCGCCTATGGCGTGATAAAAACGGCCGATGCCGTTTCACCGGTGATGGGTCCTCATATCGCCTTATCGCTGCTGGCGTTTATTATTACCTACACCTTTGTGTTCGGTGCCGGCAGCTATTACATTTTGCGCCTGATCGCCAAAGGGCCAGGAACCCCTGACGAAGAAGTCTACGGAACCCATGGCGTCAAAAAACCGCCTCTGGTGACCGATCTGGCCCATGATACGGGAGGTGAACATGTTTAGTTTCGACAGTTTTCTGGATCTGCCGCTGATCTGGTATGGTCTGATCACGACCGCCATATTTTTGTATGTCATCCTGGATGGGTTTGATCTCGGCGTGGGCATCTTGTTTCCCTTTGCGCCCTCCGAAAAATGCCGCGACCGGATGATGAATTCGATTGCCCCTTTCTGGGACGGCAACGAAACCTGGCTCGTTCTGGGCGGCGGCGGTTTGTTCGCCGCGTTTCCCCTGGCATACGCGGTGTTAATGCCGGCCCTGTACATACCGATCATTCTCATGCTCCTGGGATTGGTGTTCCGCGGGGTTGCGTTCGAATTCCGTTTTAAGGCGAATAGTTCCAGAAAAATTTGGGATCAAGCATTTCACTTCGGCTCGCTGCTGGCAACATTCAGTCAGGGCGTGGTTCTGGGAGCATTCGTTCAGGGAGTGACGGTGCAGGGTCGCAGCTTTGCCGGCGGTGCGTTTGACTGGCTGACCGCCTTCAGTGTCATGACGGGTCTGGCATTGGTTTGCGGATACGCCCTGTTGGGCGCGACCTGGTTGATCATGAAAACCGAGGACGAAACCCAGCAATGGGCGCGCAAATGTGCGAATTACCTGTTGGTGTTTGTTGCCTTTTTTATGGGCCTTGTCAGCCTGAGCATGCCCTTTATGAACGACGATATCAAAAATTTATGGTTTGCCTGGCCCAATTTGATCATGCTGTCACCCATGCCGCTGCTTTCGGCCGGCATGCTGGTGCTGCTGTGGCGCGATCTTCGCGGGCAGCGGGAATACCGACCATTTTTTCTGAGCCTGGGTCTCTTTCTAATGAATTATCTTGGCCTGGGAATCAGCATGTGGCCATGGCTGGTTCCATTTGAAATCACATTCCGGCAGGCGGCAGCCGCACCGGAATCCCAATCTCTGTTGCTGGTCGGAACCGCCATCATGCTGCCAATTATACTGGCCTACGTTGGCTACTGCTATTATATATTCAGAGGTAAATCATCCCATGAAGCGACTTACTAACAAACAGACTCAATGGGCCTGGTTTGTCGGACTCTGGTGCGGCGGCTTATCCGCTGTCCTGCTGCTGGCCTATGTCATTCGATGGATGATGAGATTATCCTGAGTGAATGCTAAACCCGCAGAGCATATGGGTCTCAACCTGACGAGATCCGTAAGAACCGGCCTTACCCGTGTAGCGGCGGGGTTTAGCCCCGCCAAACAACGCATAGCCGTTCGTCTATCATAAGAATGTAGGCCTGGCTGATGATAAGCAGGGCAATCCTGGCGG
>Ga0210064_1000152_pt1 | contig 32719 bp, 26 predicted proteins | sample Muzzi_CordC_D2_FD_185531 | JGI IMG/M metagenome (GOLD analysis project Ga0210064, IMG submission 185531) | Wetland microbial communities from San Francisco Bay, California, USA, that impact long-term carbon sequestration - Muzzi_CordC_D2 (SPAdes) | ecosystem: Environmental > Aquatic > Marine >... | reverse complement strand
CGGCTTCGTCGATTACGAAGAGGTTTCCGGGATGCGGGTCGGCGTGGAACAGACCGTCCACAAACACCTGTTTCGCATAAGCGCGCGCGATGATTTCGATCACTCGACGCGGGTCGACACCGGCTTCCGCCAGTCGGGCAGCGTCCGATATCGGGATTACCGGGTGATACGCCATCGTCAACACCCGCTGTGAGGTGTGGCTGTGTATCGGAGCGGGTACTACGATGCGCGGATCGCGCGAGAGATTGCGCGCGATCTCCTCGGCGACACGGGCTTCGGCGCGAAAGTCGAGCTCGTCCGAGAGGCCCGCCGAAAATTCAGCGAACGCCCGCTCCCAGTCGGCATCGGGATGCCGCCGCATCCACCAACGCAACAGCGTTCGAATCAGCGCGAGGTCCGCCGGCAGCGATGCCGCCAGCCACGGGTACTGCACCTTGACCACGACGGGTTCTCCCGTCGGCAGGCGCGCTCGGTGCACCTGTGCGAGAGACGCGGCGCCGATCGCGTCTCGTTCGAACTCGGCAAAGGACGATTCGATCGGCGCGCCCAGTTCGTTCTCGACCACGCGGGCTATCCGCTCGAATGGCAGTGGCGCGACGCTGCTGCGCAGCGCCGCGAACGCCGCGAGTGCATCGTTCGGAAGCAGGTCGTGACGCATCGCCGCGAACTGGCCCGCCTTGACGAAGACTCCCTTCAACGAGCCGAGAGCGGCGGCCACACGCCGTGCCGAGCGATTGCGGAGCCGCGCCCGTGCGGTCGTGCGCGCGGCATCCGAACGCAGCATGTCGGCGCAGCGCGATGTGATCGCGTCCGTCGCAAGCACGAGGGCGCACAGGCCGAGACGCCCGAGCTGCGGCACTCCCATTGCGCGTAGCGCAATGCGAATCTCGACGGGTCCGGCGACGGCTGGCGCGGACGGACCGATGACGTCGTCCTGCAGTGGGCTCGGGACGGGTTCCTTCATGCGCCTCGACTGCTAAAGCTCTTTGGTTGCGTGGGGTTGCACGATTGCGTGGCCGTCACTTCCTCACCGCGCAGCGAGTGGCTAGTGTACAGAACCGATCTGCCCGGGCGTCTCCTCCAGCAGGTTGCACCGAGCAGATCACGGCCAGTCGATTTGGCCGATCGGCAGAATTTCGAACCGTCGTTTCCGCAGGAGTTTCGTTTCATGCTTCACGCGCGCCCGCGATGCACCGTTGCGATGACCCTGGCACTCTTCCTGTCGCAGGCCGGTTGCCACGTTCTCGATCTGACGCCCCGATTCAGCGTGGGTGAGATCGGAATATACGACGACCTCTTCACCGTTTCGGTCATCGACGATCGGCGCGTCGTCGCCGCCGGCTATCACGGTTCGATCTATCGGACCGAAGACGGAGGGGACAACTGGAGCAAGGGGAGCGTCGATACCGAACGGTTGCTCTACTCGGTCTCGATGGGTGACTCGCAGAACGGCTGGGCGGTCGGGCAATCCGGCACCATCGTTCGCACGACCGACGGCGGCAAGACTTGGACATCGCAGCACAATCTGAAGGTCGACGAGGGATCTCATCTCTTCGGCGTGCACGCGATCGATGCCGACACCGCCTGGGCGGTCGGCGAGTGGGGCAGTCGAATCCAGACGACGGACGGCGGCAAGACCTGGCATGACCACTCGATCCCGATCACGCTCAGCCATCCCCAGTTCGTCTGGCTCTCGATGGACGATCAGGAGAAGGTCCGGAGGGGCGAGACCGTCTACGAGGACGTCGGCCTGAACAGCATCTACTGCCGACCCGCTCCGAGTCAGCGCTGCTGGATCGTCGGCGAGTTCGGATACGTGTTCTACTCCGACGACCGCGGTGCAAACTGGGAACGCGGCGAGATCGTCGGCGAGTTCCAAATGGATCCGGTTGTGCTCGGTCACGATCAGATCAGTTTTCCCGACGAAGACAAGAAGCGCCTCGCGGAGTTCGCGAAGAAAGTCGCGGATGCGGAGCATCTGAACATCCTGATCGATCCCTTCGTCAGCCCCGAAGAGATGGCCGTGTACGGCGATCCCGATGATCCATCCGAGTTGTTCGACCTGCTGTCCGCACGCATCGACGAGACCAAATCCGTGCTCGAGAGCGCCGGCATCCTCTTCGACCGGCTGCGCATGCCCAACAAACCTCCCTGGGATTACGAGGATTTCGTCGAAGACGACCCGGAATTCCTGGACCGTTACTTGAGCGGTCGACTGGCGGACCAGCCCACGGTCAAGGTGGGTGTGATCCAGAACCCGTTCCTGTTCACCGTCAACTTCTCCGACGAAGACAACGGCCTGATTTCCGGGCTGGGCGGTGTGATGCTTCGCAGCCGCGACGGTGGCCGCACCTGGACCTACGAAGACACCGGTTGGAAGCAGGCATTCTACGCGGTCGCGAGCAATGAGAACATTGCGGTCGCGGTCGGCGAGAAGGGACTGATCCGCTACTCGACCGACGGCGGTTCCAGATGGAAGACTCCGACGGAGAGCCAGTTCCCGACGATCTTCACCTTCATGCGCGATATCGGCTTCGACACGACCAATCAATCCGGTTTCATCGTCGGGCAGGAGGGCAGAGTGCTCCGCAGCGCCGATGGTGGCAAGCACTGGACCCAGGTCCTGCCGCCCGAAGGCCGGCGGAACAAGACAATCTTGTAGCTGCGCGTCGTCACCTCGAGCGCGGTGCGATCCGGGGCGCCTCGCTGCGCTTCAGCCGTTCGAACCGTGGGGCGGGCGAGCTACGATGCGCCGGACCGACGTTCGCGCAATTCGACGCGTCGGATCTTGCCGCTGACCGTTTTCGGCAGCGCGTCGACGAACTCGACGATACGCGGGTACTTGTAGGGTGCGGTGATCCGTTTCACGTGGTCCTGCAAGTCCCTGGCGAGTCGGTCGTCGCCGGAAACCCCCGGCTTCAGTACGACGAAGGCTTTCACGACGGCACCGCGATCCGGATCCGGTGCTGCGACCGCGGCGGACTCCAATACGTCCGGGTGCTCGAGCAACGCGCTTTCGACTTCGAACGGGCCGATCCGATAGCCTGCGGAGATGATCACGTCGTCGTCACGGCCGACGAACCAGAAGAAGCCGTCTTCGTCACGCCGGGCCCGATCGCCCGTCAGATACCAGTCGCCGAGGCGGCAATCGAGCGTGGCCTCGGGGTCCTTCCAGTACTCGAGGAAGAGGCCCGGGCTGCGACCGTGTACGGCGATTTCGCCGACCTCGCCGGCTGGTACGGCCGCGCCGTCGGAGTCGATCACATCGACTCGCATGCCCGGAAGCGGCAGGCCCATCGAACCCGGTCGAACGGGCATCCCCGGGAAATTGCCGACCAGCAGGATCGATTCGGTCTGGCCGTAGCCATCGCGAATCGTAAGGCCGGTCGCCGCTTGCCAGGCGCGGATCACCTCCGGGTTGAGCGGCTCACCCGCCGAGACGCATTCGCGCAGTCCGGGTACCACGAAGCCGCCGAGGTCCTGCTTGACGAGCAACCGGAATTCGGTCGGGGGGGCGCAGAAGACCCGGGGTGCGATCTCGCTTAGCAGCCGCAGCTGCGTTGCCGGGTCGAATCGACCCTCGACGAGTACGACCTCGGCGCCGACGCTCCACGGGCCGAAGAGCACGCCGTACGCCGCTTTGGCCCAGCCGGTGTCGCTGGTGGTCCACATTCGTTCCCCGGTGCGCACCCCGTGCCACTGGGTGGCGGTCGCGCGCTGCGCGAACGTGTAGGCGTGGGAGTGGAGAACGGCCTTCGGTGGACCGGTCGTGCCCGAGGTGTAGAAGACCAGGGCGGGGTCCGACGCGGCCGTCGGAACCCCGGCGCCGGCGTCGTCGGGCTGTTCGTCGGCGGTCGCGCGCAGGTCGAGCCAGCCGTCGGCGGGGGGGGTACCGGTCGGTACCAGCTCCAGGAAATGCGAGACCCCCGTCAGCTCGTGACGAATCGAATCGGTCGCCGCTCGCGCGTCGCCCTGTGCGACGATGGCGACCGCACCGCTGTGGTTCGCACGGTAGCTGATGTCCTTTGGACGCAGCAGGGTCGAGCTCGGGATCAACAGTGCGCCGATCTCGAGAGCGGCAACGCTGACGATGTGCCATTCGGGCACGCGCGTCAGCATCAGGATCAGCGGATCGCCGGGGCGGATTCCGAGCGTGCGCAGCAGGTGGGCGACCCGGTTCGACGCACGCGCGACATCGTCGAAGCTCAGGCGTCGCTCGTTTCCGGCGGTATCACGGCAGAAGAGCGCCGGGCGATCGCAGCCGTCCGCCCAATGGTCGACCACGTCGCGTCCGAAATTGAACGCCTCGGGCACGTTCCAGCGGAATTCGTCACAGGTATGCTGATACCGTTCCAGCGCCGTTCGGAGCGTCGTCATCCGAAGAGGCTACCGTCGCAACCCGAATCAAGGAAGATGAAATGCGGGTTGATTTCACTACAATTGCTTGAGTCTCAAGCGCCCAGTTCGAGCGGCCGAATCGAAAAGGTACATTCAGGGGCGGAATGGTGGACGGGACGGACACCCAGGCGCGCGTCGTCGTCGTGGACGACAGCCGGCTGATCCGCGAGATCGCGCGCGACGCACTCGCCAGCCGGGTTGCGGTCGAGTGCTGCGAAAGTGCAGAACTCGCCTTGGAGGCGCTCGCGCGAGAGCCGGCCGACCTGGTGATCTCCGATCTCGAGATGCCCGGCATGACGGGTGTCGATCTGCTCGCCCGAGTCCGTCGCGAACATCCGGGCACCGAGTTCGTGCTGCTGACCGGAAACGCCACCGTCGAGAGTGCGATCGGTGCGTTGCGGATGGGCGCGGCGGACTACCTCACCAAGCCGGTCCAACCCGAGACCCTCGCGCTCGTCGTCGACCGGATTCTCGCGCAGCGCGCACTGGTGGCCGAGAACGTGCGCCTGCGCGACACGCTGACCACGCTCGAGTCGTGCAGGACGCTGATGCGTTGTCTCGATGCGAGTGAGCTCTACGCGGTCACGTTGGATCTGATGCTGCATTCGCTCGAACGCAGCCGCGGGCTTGCGTTGTTTCGCCGTGGGACGATTCCGCTTTCCGACGGCGTGTCGTTTCGCGGTTTCGCAGAAGAAGATGCGAATCAGATCCGAGACGTGCTGCTGGACGTCAAACCCGTCGATGCGGATTCCGTGCAGGAGACGGCCGTCGTCGATGAGAGCGGGCTGCACGCCGCACTGCGCTCGATCGGAATCGAACTCGGGCCGGCTCTGCTGGTGCCGTTGCGCGGGCGGGAGATCGAGGCCGGTCTGCTCTGGATCTGCGGTGACGAGCGGAGCTTCGACCCCGCGGAGATCGAGCGCGCGAACATGATCGTCGCTCACGCACAACTCGCGCTCGCGAACGCCGAGCGATACAACCACGCCAAGGAGCGGGCCTTCATCGACGACGTCACCGAGGTCTACAACGCACGCTACCTGCTCCAGGCGACCGAGAACGAAATCCAGCGCGCCGAGCGTTATGGGCGAAAACTGTCGGTCCTGTTCCTCGATCTCGACCGCTTCAAGCTCGTGAACGACAACTACGGTCACCTGGTCGGTTCGCAGGTGTTGCGTCAGCTCTCCGAGGTGTTGGTGGGCTGCATTCGGCAGGTCGATACCCTCGCGCGCTACGGAGGCGACGAATTCACGATCCTGTTGACCGATACGGATCACGCCGTCGGGCTCGCGGTGGCGGAGCGCATCCGTGCCACCGTGGCCGACACCCGTTTCGAGGGCGACCGCGGCAACGCAATCCACCTCGAGATCAGCATCGGCGTCGCCACGTACCCGGATCACGGCGAGCGTCGAGATGGCCTGCTCGATGCCGCCGACAAGGCGATGTACCTCGCAAAGGCGCGAGGCCGGAACGTCGTCTGCTCGGCCGGTGCGCTCAGGGATTAGCCCGAGTCCCGTCGGGCCCGGCCTCGGACGTCGACGGACTGCGATCCCGAATTCGCGCCGACCCGGTGGCGCTGTCGGATCGCCTCTGCTACACAACCCCCTGATTTCATTCTGTTTTCCCATTGCAGCAAACGCGAGGTGGTGCCGTGATGCGAGCGCACACGGAGCTCGATGCCATGGAGGGGCTGCGTCGAACGCATTCGGCGCGCGAGATCGTCCCCGACCTGATCGGTCGCGAGGTCGTGCTCACGGGCTGGGTGCACCGGCGCCGCGACCACGGCGGCGTGATCTTCGTCGATCTGCGAGACCGCGGCGAAATCGTCCAGGTCGTGTTCAAGCCGGAACTCTCGCCCGAGACTCATGCGCGCGCCGGGGAGCTGCGTTCGGAATACGTCGTCCTGGTTCGCGGTGAGGTCCGGCGGCGAAGCGACGATACCATCAATCCGAAGATGGCGACCGGCGAGGTCGAGGTCGACGTGATCGAGCTGAGAATCCTGAATCGCGCCACCCCGCCGCCGTTTCCGATCGAAGACGAGATCGAGGCCGACGAAGCAACGCGATTGCGGCACCGCATTCACGATCTGCGTCGCAGGCCGTTGCAACGTGCGCTCGCACTGCGTCACACCCTCTACCAGTCGGTTCGTCGGACGCTCACCGAGAACCATTTTCTCGAGATCGAAACGCCGTTCCTGACCAAGTCGACTCCGGAAGGCGCACGCGACTTCCTGGTGCCGAGCCGACAGCACCACGGCCAGTTCTACGCACTGCCGCAGTCGCCGCAGTTGATGAAGCAGCTGCTGATGATCGCGGGATTCGACCGCTACTTCCAGATCGCCCGGTGTTTCCGCGACGAAGACCAGCGCGCCGATCGCCAGCTCGAATTCACGCAGATCGACCTCGAGATGTCGTTTACCGACGTCGATGAGGTCCTCGGCATTCTCGAAGAGGTCACGGTTCGCGGCAGCGCGGACGCGGCCGGCGTCGAGCTCGCGACGCCGTTTCGCCGGCTCTGCTATGCGGATGCGATCGCGCGCTACGGCAGCGACAAGCCCGATACGCGGGTTCTGCTCGAACTCGTCGACGTGACCGACGTGTTTCGCGAAAGCGAGTTCCGGGCCTTCCGGGCGAACGTCGACGCGGGTGGAATCGTGAAGTGCCTGCCGATCCACGACGCGACCGAGCTCGGTCGCGGGGCGATCGACCGGCTCGAGAAGTTCGTGAAGAAGGAACTCGGTGCGAAGGGGCTCGCCTGGATCCGAGTGAACGACGACGGCTCGTGGCAGTCGCCGATCGTGAAGTTCTTCTCCGAATCGGAGCGAGCGGCCATCTCGGCTGCGACCGAGGCGCGGCCGGGCAGCCTGATCTTCTTCCAGGCCGACGCTGCGGCGCGCGCGAACGGCATCTTGTCGCGTCTGCGCGAAGATCTCGGTCGACAGCTCGGGCGCGTCGAAGACCGGCCCTGGGACGTGTTGTTCGTGGTCGACTTCCCGCTCTTCGAACGCGATGACGAGGGTCGGCTCACGTACGTCCACCAGCCGTTCGTGGCGCCGGTGGACGAGGACATTCCGCTGCTCGACAGCGAACCCGAACGGGTCCGCGGAACCCACTACGACGTGGTGTTGAACGGCGTCGAGCTCGGTTCGGGCAGTCTGCGCAACCACCGCTCGGACGTACAACGCAAGATCCTCGAGATCATGGGGTATTCGAAGGAGGAGAGCGAAGCGCGCTTCGGCTTTCTCCTGAACGCGCTGGATTCGGGGGCGCCGCCCCACGGCGGTTTCGCATTCGGCTACGACCGCTGGGCGATGCTGCTGGCCGGTCTCGACAACCTGCGCGACGTGATCGCGTTCCCGAAGACCCAAAGGGGGCAGGACCTGTTGATGGATGCCCCAACTCCCGTCGGGCCGGAGCAGCTTGCGGAGCTGGGCATCACGGTGCCGCCTCCGGAGACCGACCCGTGATTCACGGGAATTCTTCGCCGACGGGGTTCCGTCGGCGATTCGCGGTGTAGAATCTCCGCCCGACGAGTCGTCTGCCTCCCAGCCGACCGCGTCGCCGGCTTTTCACCCTTCGCGGCGGTTCTTCGCGAAGGCTCGGCACCCCTGGTTACCGTCTGGATCGCGAGCGAGTGACGTCGCGATCGAACGGCTGACGGGTGCGCATGGCGCGCCCCAAAAACACGGAAAGGACTCCCCAATGGCACGCAAGAAGATCGCCCTCATCGGTGGCGGCAACATCGGCGGCGTGATCGCCGAGCAGGTGGCTTATCGCGAACTCGGAGACGTCGTGATCTTCGACGTCGTGGACGGACTGCCCCAGGGCAAGGCGCTCGACATGGCCGAAGGCGCCCCGGTGCGCGGAGCCGATGCGAGCATTACCGGGACCAACGACTACGCGGGCATCGCGGGCGCGGACATCGTCATCATCACGGCCGGACTCGCGCGCAAGCCCGGCATGTCTCGCGACGACCTGCTCGCCACGAATCTCAAGATCATGAAGCAGGTCGCGCAGGGGGTGCGAGACTTCGCTCCCGACGCGTACGTGATCGTCATCTCGAACCCGCTCGACGCGATGGTCTACACCTTCAAGGAGGTCTCGGGCTTTCCGAAGAATCGCGTGATCGGCATGGCCGGCGTGCTCGACTCCGCGCGCTTCCGCGCGTTCGTGGCCTGGGAACTCGGTGTTTCCGTCGAAGACGTGAGCGCGCTGGTTCTCGGCGGTCACGGCGACACCATGGTTCCGCTCACGCGTTACTGCACGGTGGCGGGTGTGCCGGTGAGCCAGCTCATGAGCCAGGACAAGATCGACGCAATCGTCGAGCGTACGAAGGGTGCGGGCGGCGAGGTCGTGGGACTTCTCAAGACCGGCTCGGCGTTCGTGTCGCCGGCGCTGTCGGCGGTGCAGATGGCCGAAGCGATCCTCAAGGACAAGAAGCGGGTGCTCGCCTGTGCGGCGTTGCTCGAGGGCGAGTACGGGGTCGACGGACTCTACGTCGGCGTTCCGTGCGTGCTCGGAGCGGGTGGTATCGAGCGTGTGATCGAGGTCGAAATGGACGCCGCCGAGCGCAAGCAATTCGACGCATCGGTCGAGCATGTCAAGGCGCTGGTGGAGCAGATCGAGCTATGAACGTCCACGAGTATCAGGCGAAGGAAGTGCTGCGGGAGTTCGGCATCGCGGTTCCGGAGGGTCGCGTTGCGACCACTCCGGCCGAGGCCGAAGATGCGGCGCGGGCGCTCGGGACCGGCGTCGTCGTCGTGAAGGCGCAGGTGCACGCGGGCGGCCGCGGCAAAGCGGGTGGCGTGAAGCTCGCGAAGTCGCCCGCAGAGGCGAAGGAGGTTGCGAGCGAGATCCTCGGGATGACGCTCCACACGCCGCAGACGCCGCCCGAGGGCAAGCTGGTGCGCAAGGTCTATGTCGAGGCGGGGTCCGAAATCGCCGACGAGCTCTATCTCGCGGTCGTCGTGGATCGCGCGGCGGAGAAGCTCGCAGTCATCGCTTCGACCGAAGGCGGCATGGAGATCGAGGAGGTCGCCGAGAAGACGCCCGAGAAGATCGTGACCGAAACCGTCGACGGCAATATCGGGATCCAGGCCTACCAGATCCGCAAGATCGGGTTTGCGCTCGGGCTCGGCTTCGAGCAGGTGAAGCAGCTCGACGGCCTGCTCGGCGGCTTGTTCCGCCTGTTCAACGAGAAGGATGCGTCGATCGCGGAGATCAATCCGCTCGTGATCACGAAGGGCGGCGACCTCGTCGCGCTCGACGCGAAGATCAACTTCGACGACAACGCGCTCTACCGCCACGAGGACATCGCGAAGCTGCGCGATCCGGACGAGGAGGACGAGCGCGAGCGGGCGGCGCACGAGATCGACCTCGCCTACGTGGGGCTCGACGGAAACATCGGTTGCATGGTGAACGGCGCGGGGCTCGCGATGGCGACCCTCGACATGATCCAGTTCTGCGGCGGCAGTCCGGCGAACTTCCTCGACGCGGGCGGTGGCGCGGACAAGGAGAAGGTCAAAGAGGCCTTCAAGCTGATCCTGCGCGACGAGAACGTGAAAGCGATCCTGGTGAACATCTTCGGCGGCATCGTGCGCTGCGATCTGATCGCGGAGGGCGTGGTGGCGGCCGCGGAGGAACTCGGAGTCGAGGTGCCGCTCGTGGTGCGCCTCCAGGGCACCAAGGCGCCCGAGGGTCGCGCGATCCTCGCCGAGTCGGACCTGAACATCACACCCGCCGAAACCCTGCAGGAAGCGGGCGAGCGCGCCGTGGCTGCGGTCGCGGGAGGGGCCTAGCAATGTCGATTCTGTGCGACGAGAACACCAGGTTGCTGGTCCAGGGACTGGGCCGGATGGGGCAATTCCATGCGAATCTCTCACTGGAGTACGGCACCCGGGTGGTGGGTGGTGTGGCTCCGGGCAAGGGCGGCCAGGAGATCGGCGGACTGCCCGTATTCGACACCGTCACGCAGGCGACGAAGGCCACCGGCGCGAATGCATCGGTGATCTTCGTGCCGCCGCCGGGCGCTGCGGATGCGATCCTCGAGGCTGCGGATGCGGGCCTCGACCTCGCGGTGTGCATCACCGAGGGGATTCCTACGCTCGACATGCTGCGAGCGAAGAGCGCACTCGCCGGTTGCTCGATGCGTCTCGTCGGCCCCAACTGCCCCGGCGTGGTGACGCCCGAGCAGTGCCGCATCGGAATCATGCCGGCACAGATCACCCGGCCGGGTCCGGTCGGCGTGGTGTCGCGCTCGGGTACGCTCACCTACGAAGCGGTCGATCAGCTGTCGCGCCTCGGGATCGGCCAGTCGACCTGTCTCGGGATCGGAGGCGATCAGATCATCGGCACCACCTTCGTCGACGCACTCGCGCTGTTCGAGGCCGACCCGGAGACCAAGGCGGTCGTGATGATCGGCGAAATCGGCGGCTCCGCAGAGGAGACCGCGGCCGAGTTCGTGCAGAGCGAAATGAAGACACCGGTGGTGGCGTTCATCGCGGGCCAGAACGCGCCTCCGGGCAAGCGGATGGGCCACGCGGGCGCGATCATCGCGGGCGGCAAGGGGCGTGCGAGCGACAAGATCGCCGCATTGGAAGCGGCCGGGGTGGCGGTCTCGCCGTCACCGGCCACGATCGGCAAGACCCTGGCGGAGCACGTGCCGAGCCTCGCGAGCTGAAGGTCGCATCGCTCGCTCGGCGCCGGGGTGGAATCTGGAGCGGGCCGGGTGCGGGCGTTCGAGCCGCGTTCGGCTCGCGGGGCGTCGCTGCCTAGCGTCGGCGGCGCACCGCGCTGCCGACGACGAGCGCCCCTGCGGCGAATGCCAGTGCGGCCGAGGGCTCCGGTACCGGAGCTCCGCCGCAGTTCGAGTCGGAGCCGCTGGCCCCCGGGGTGCCGCCATCGGCGGCCCAGCCCGAGCAGCCGTTCTCGTAGCGAGCGTGGATCGCGAAGCTGGCGCCGTCGGCGTTCGCAACGAAGCTCGCCTCCGGGTAGAGGCCGTCGAGCACGAAGATCAGCGAGTCGGGGGCGATTCCGCCGTTGCCGGACGATTCGGCAACCCTTTCGACGAACAGCCCGAATCCGCCGCCGGCATTGGTTCCGCCGTTCGTCGGCAACCAGTCGTCGGTGACGTCGTTGGGGGCCACGATCGAGTTCACATACACGTTCAAGACTTCGAGCGACGAATCGGTGTTGTTGATGTAGAGCATGTCGATGCCCTGCGCGCCCGATGTGTCGTCCGCACCGGCGATCCACTGCAGCGTGAGCGTGGTCTTGCCGTCGAAGGTTCCGAACTGCAGGTCGACGTAGTCGTCGCTCGCCTGCAGCTCGTCGATGTTCCAGGTGTCGAGCATCAGGGCTCGTGCGGTGCTGAGCGGCGCTGCGATTGCGACGGCAATCGCGAACAACAGGAAGCGAATCGGCATGGCTCTCACGACCTCGGCTGGGCGCTGTTCTCGATCGCGCGATTCTAACACAGTTTCGACGCGAAGCCGCGTGGAAATATCACGCGAAAATTCGCGCTCGAGGCTCGTGCCGACGAGTGCCGGAAGTCGAGATTTCCATTCAAAATCGATGGCTTGGAAATTTTTTCTGCGCGCGCGAGAAGCTTCCGCGGACGATTTCGAAGCCGGCGTCGGCGGGGGGTCGGATCGCTGGGCGAGCGTTCGTTCGCCTTGATGCTCAGCCGTTCGCCTTGGTGGCGATCACCTTGTAGCCCAGCGTGTCCCAGTGGCGGAGATCGAGCTTGTCGAGGTAGTAGCAGAGGAGCGGAATCAGGAAGCCGAAGATCGGGGACAGCAGGACGGCGATGACGAATCGCCTCCCATCGAAGTGCGAGAGGAGGTAGAGCGAGCGCGAGCCGAGATTCCAGAATGTCCCGCCGACGGGCTCCACGTCGTAGGACTCGAAGCCGGCCTGCTCGAGCAGGTACTCGAGCCCGTGGCGCGTGTATCGGAAGTAGTCGTTCGGGGCCTGGTGCATCAGCCACGACTGGGGAGCGACCAGCAGCAGACGGCCGCCCGGGCGCAGGACCCGATGGCATTCGCGCAGGACCCGCTGTGGATCGCATACGTGTTCGAGCACGTTGATGTTGAGCACCACGTCCATCGCCTGGTCCGGCAGCGCGAGTTCCGCGAGGTTGGAGGCGAAATCGATGCTGGAGTAGTCCCAGCGGTTCTCGTCACCGCAGCCGTTGTCGGTCGAGAAGTAGCGCGCGTGTTCGAACAGGGCGGCGTGGCGACACTCGCCCGCGCCGGCGTCGAGCACGCGGGCGCCGTCCTGCAGGTCGGCGGCGAATCGCGCGACGAAGCGATCCGCTTCGCTGTTGTACGGGTCGAGCCGGTATCGGAGCCATTCCGGCAGCAGGCGCTTGATCGCGACGAGGACGTGGTAGGTGGAGAATCTGTGCGGTTTCACGGCCGTGCACGGTACCACGGCGGTAGAAACCCGGACACGAAATCCCGGATTCCTCCCGCCGCCGACCGCTCGCTGCCCGCAGCTCCGAATCGCGATCCGGAGCGACGAGCGCTGCGCCGAGGTGCGGCCTCGAGCCTCCGAGGTCGAGCCGGAGAGTGATCGGCGCAGCCCGGCCGACGGCAGCGGGCCGCGCCGCGGTCGGTCGGGCTCGAGACGTGTAGATTGCGAATGCCTTGTTTCGATCGAATTCAGAATCCTCTTTCGGAAAGTTGACCATTTACCCGCGTACGCTTCGACGTCGGCGGACCGGGGCGAACGCGTCCTTCGACTCCACCGAGCGATGAGCACGCGGGCGCGACGCAGGCTTCACGCCACTGTTTCGGTGTTGCTCGACGGCCATGCAGCGCGCCACCGGCTCGTTGTGGACGTGCGGTTCGCTTTCCGCGCGCGTATGTCGCGTCCTGGCGACTCACGCCCCAATGCGAGGCGTGTCGGGGGTTCCGACATTCGAAAGAGGCTTGCCGAAGCGCTGCGGACGGGACGCCGAAATCGTCGAAGCCCGTCGCTCGCAGCAGCCGAGCGGCTCCGTCGGCAAGTGAATGGTGTGGCTGAGATCCCCATGTGTGGCAGACGGTTGGAGGCGAACCATCCCCCCGCGGCCGCTGCTGCGTTCGCTGCGCGAGTCGCACGTGCGCGAGCCCCGGCCCGGTCATCGCTGCGGCGAGCGCGAACCGCAATCCGGGGCTATCCATCCCCCCGTCCGGTTTGGTAGACATCCGCCCGGTTCTCGAGAACCCATCCCCCCCGAACGATCCCGGAGCCACCCGTATGACTCAGTCCCCGCCCATCGTCTACACCTGGACTGACGAAGCCCCGGCCTTGGCGACTCAATCCCTGCTTCCGATCATCCGCGCGTTCGCGGCGGCGGCGGGTGTCCCGATCGAGACTCGCGACATCTCGCTCGCCGGCCGCATCCTGGCTGCCTTTCGGGAGGAGCTCACGCCGGAACAGCAAGTTTCCGACGACCTCGCCGAGCTGGGGCGTCTGGTGAAGAATCCCGAGGCGAACATCATCAAGCTCCCCAACATCAGCGCTTCGATTCCGCAGCTGAAGGCGGCCATCGCGGAGCTGAAGGGCAAGGGGTACGCGCTGCCCGACTACCCGGAGGAGCCCCGAGACTCCGAAGAACTCGAGATCAAGGCGCGCTACGACAAGCTCAAGGGCAGCGCGGTCAATCCGGTGCTTCGCGAGGGAAACTCGGACCGGCGGGCCCCCAAGGCCGTCAAGGAGTACGCGCGGAAGAACCCCCACCGAATGGGTGAATGGCCCGAGGATTCGATGACTCACGTGTCGACCATGGACGTCGGCGATTTCCGACACAACGAGAAGTCCTTGACGCTCGCGGACGCCACCGTGGTTCGGATCGAGCACGTCGCAGCCGACGGCCGCACGACCGTGCTGCGTGACGGCCTCGAGTTGCAGCCGCACGAGATCATCGATGCCACGTTCATGAGCCGTCCGGCGCTGGTCGCGTTCCTGAAGGAGCAGATTTCGAGCGCGCGAAGCGCGGGCGTGCTGTTTTCGCTGCACCTGAAGGCGACGATGATGAAGATTTCCGATCCGATCATCTTCGGCCACGCGGTGCGCGTCTTCTTCGAAGACGTCTTCGCGAAGCACGCCGCCACGCTCGAAACGCTCGGGGTCGACGTCAACAACGGCTTCGGTGATCTCCTCGCGAAGATCGCCGGCCTTCCGGAGGACCAGCGCGCCGCGATCGAGGCGGACATCCAGGCCGTCTACGACGCGGGGCCGGGACTCGCGATGGTCGATTCCGCCCGCGGCATCACCAATCTGCACGTTCCGAGCGACATCATCATCGACGCGTCGATGCCCCCGATGATTCGCGACTCCGGCCGGATGTGGAATGCGGACGGAAAGCTCCAGGATTGCAAGGCGGTCATTCCCGACAGCTGCTACGCGGGCGTATACGCCGCCGTGATCGAAGATTGTCAGGCGCACGGCGCCTACGACCCCGCCAGCATGGGCAGCGTCCCGAACGTGGGATTGATGGCCCAGCAGGCGGAGGAGTACGGCTCGCACGACAAGACCTTCGAAATCTCCGAAGCCGGCACGGTTCGCATCGTGGACGCCGCCGGCCAGACGCTGATCGAACACGCCGTCGGGGCGGGGGACATCTGGCGGGCGTGTCAGGCCAAGGACGCCGCGGTTCGCGACTGGGTCAAGCTGGCGGTCGCGCGCGCGCGCGCCACCGGGTCGCCCGCGGTCTTCTGGTTGGACGCCGACCGCGCCCACGACGCGCAGCTCATCCGCAAAGTCGAGACCTGTCTGGCCCTCCACGACACCGACGGCCTCGAGATCCACATCCTCTCTCCCGTCGAAGCGACTCGCTTCTCGCTCGATCGCATTCGCAAGGGGTTGGACACCATCTCGGTGACGGGCAACGTGCTGCGCGACTACCTCACCGACCTGTTCCCGATCCTCGAGATCGGCACCAGCGCCAAGATGCTGTCGATCGTGCCGCTCATGAACGGCGGCGGCCTGTTCGAAACCGGCGCCGGTGGCTCCGCCCCGAAGCACGTTCAGCAGTTCGAGGCCGAGGGTCATCTTCGCTGGGATTCTCTCGGCGAATTCCTCGCCCTCGCGGCTTCCCTCGATCACCTCGGGGAGCGATACGAGAACGCAGGCGCTCGAGTTCTCGGAGAGACCCTCGACGATGCCACGGCGGTGCTGCTCCTGAATCGCAAAGTTCCGTCCCGAAAAGTGAACGAACTCGACAATCGCGGCAGCCACTTCTATCTGGCCCTGTACTGGGCGCAGGCGCTCGCCGCGCAGGAAGCCGACCCGCAGCTTGCGAATCACTTTGCACCCGTGGCCGCGGCGTTGGCGGAGAACGAAGCCACGATCGTGGCCGAGCTCGCTGCCGCCCAGGGATCCGCCCAGGACGTCGGCGGGTACTACAGGCCCGACAGCGCGCTCGTCGCTCGCGCCATGCGCCCGAGCGCGACCCTGAACCGGATCATCGCCGGTATCTAGCCGGGTGCTGAAGAAGTCCTGCGATGGTTGCGAGAGGTCGGGGCGGGCTTGCCGCTTCGCCGTCTGACGCAGCCCATGGGTTTCGTATCCGCACCAGATCGTACGCGGCGGCAGTGAAGGGAAAGACCCAGTCGAGCTTTCTGCTTCCGCGCTGCCGGGTCTTGCGCATCCGCCCCACCGTCTTCATTCAGCCGAAGGAGCGCGAGCTCGGGGGGCCTGCCGCGACCGTCAGCCGATCCGGGAGCGGCAGGCCCCCCGAGCTCGCGCGGATCCAACCGAACCGGCCTTCTTCAGCACCCGGCTGGCGTTCCGAGTCGGCTTCCGCGACGATGCGTCGGCACCTGCGAAGCGGGCCGCGTCGCGTCATTCCACGGTCCAGGTATCGCCGGAGTGGAGCAGCGCGTGCAGGTCGCCTTCGCCGCGTCTTTCGATCGCCTGCGTGACCTGAGCCGTGAGCATCGTGTCGTAGGCGGCCCGCTCGAACGAGCGGAATACGCCGATCGGGACCGGGAAGTTCGGCCGTTCGAGGCTCGCCAGCGCGAACGCGTAGGCGGGCGAGTCGTGTCGTTCGTTATGGACCGCGACACCGGCTGCAATCGGGTCTTCGTCGTCGCCGAGCTCGACGACCGAGGGAATGCCGTTTTCGATCCGGATGCCGCGACGCTGTCCCTTCGAGCCCGTCACGAGCGGCTGGCCGTCTTCCAGCACCAACGTGGCGTCGCTGCGGGTCTTCTTGTTCTCCAGCTCGATCCACTCATTGTCGTTGAAGACCGGGCAGTTCTGGAGGATCTCGACGAAGGCGGTGCCGTTGTGCTCATGGGCGCGACGAAGCGTCTGCTGCAGGTGCTTCGCATCGACGTCGACCGTTCGCGCGACGAACGTGGCGCTCGCACCCAGCGCGAATTTGACCGGGTCGACGGGGTAGTCGATGGATCCGTCCGGCGTCGATTTCGTCTTCATGCCGGTGCGCGAGGTCGGGGAGTACTGCCCCTTGGTGAGTCCGTAGACGCGATTGTTGAACAGCAGGATCTGGATGTCGATGTTGCGCCGGATCGCGTGCAGCAGGTGATTGCCGCCGATCGACAGACCGTCGCCGTCGCCGGTGACGACCCATACCGAAAGCTCGGGTCGGCTGGCTTTCACCCCGGCCGCGAACGCGGGCGCGCGCCCGTGGATCGTGTGCATCCCGTAGGTGTTCATGTAGTACGGAAAGCGGCTCGAGCAGCCGATGCCCGAGATGAACACGAAGTTCTCACGCGGAATGCCGAATTCGGGCATGACCCGCTGGACGTTGGCGAGGATGGAATAGTCCCCGCATCCGGGGCACCAGCGAACGTCCTGGTCGGTGGCGAAGTCCTTCTGGGTGAGTTTTGCGGCGACGTCGACCACGATCATTTCTCCTCGCGCAGCATCGTTCTGATGCGCTCCAGGATTTCACTCACCTGGAAGGGTTGCCCCTGCTGTTTGATCATCGGCTGTGCGGGCAACAGGAATTCTGCTCGCAGGAGGCGTGAGAGCTGACCCTGGTTCAGTTCGGGGACGAGGATCTGGTCGAATCGTGACAGCACTTCGAACAGGTTCGACGGGAACGGGTTCAGGTGTCGGAGGTGGATGCTCGACACATTGATCCCGCTCTCGCGGGCTTCTTTCACCGCTGCGAAGATCGCGCCGTGGGTGCCGCCCCAACCGACGATCAGCAAACCTCCTTGATCCTCGCCGTTGACTTCGACGGGCGGGATGTCGTTTGCGATGCGTGCGATCTTCTCGGCCCGCAACTGGATCATGCGCTCGTTGTTGTGCGGGTCGTACGACACGTTGCCCGTCTTCTCGTCCTTGGCGAGCCCCCCGATCCGATGCTCGAGGCCCTTCGTGCCGGGGACCGCCCAGGGGCGTGCCAGAGTCTCCGGATTGCGATTGTAGGGCTGGAAGCCGGCCGTCTCGGTGTGGTGCACCACCGGATTGCGCGGCAGCGATGCGACATCCGGGATGAGCCACGGCTCCGCGCTGTTCGCGAGATAGCCGTCGGAGAGCACCACGACCGGCGTCATGTACTTCACGGCCAACGCGAACGCCTCGATCATGGTGTAGAAACAATCGCCGGGCGACGACGGGGCGAGGATCGCCACCGGGCAGTCCGAGTTTCGACCGTACAGCGCCAGCAGCAGGTCTCCCTGCTCGATCTTGGTCGGCATGCCGGTCGACGGGCCACCCCGCTGAACGTCGACGACGACCAGCGGCAACTCGGTCATCACCGCCAGGCCCAGCGCCTCCTGCTTCAACACGAAGCCCGGCCCGCTGGTGGTCGTGACTCCGAGCATTCCGGCGAACGAGGCTCCGATCGCCGCACTGATGGCTGCGATTTCGTCCTCGGCCTGGAAGGTCTTCACACCGAAATTCCGGTAGCGCGCGAGCTCGTGGAGGATGTCGCTCGCAGGTGTGATCGGATAGGCGCCGAGGAAGATCGGGCAGTCGTTGAGCGTTCCGGCCGCGGCGATCCCCCACGCGAGCGCGGTGTTGCCGGTGATGTTGCGATAGATGCCCGGCTGGATCTTGGCGCTCGGAATCACGTACGAGACCGGGAACATCTCGGTGGTCTCTGCGAATGCGAATCCCGCTTTCAGCACGCGCACGTTCGCCTCGAGGATGTCGCCCTTGAAACGGCTCTCGAGCCAACGCAGCGTCGGATCCATCGAGCGGTGGTAGAGCCAGAACATGATCCCCAATGCGAAGAAGTTCTTCGAACGGTCCGCGTCGCGATAGCTGAGGTTCAGGTCGTTCAGCGCTTCGCGGTTGAGTCGGGTGAGGGGGATCTCGACCAGCTTCACGCGATCGCGCAACGCGGGCAGCGGGTCCTCGTCGTAGCCGGCACGCGCGAGAGCCTTGTCGTTGAACGCGTCCGTGTTGACGATCACCATGCCGCCCGGGCGCAGGTCGTCGATGTTTGCGCGCAGGGCGGCCGGGTTGAATGCGACCAGCACGTCCGGATGATCCGACGGGGTGCTGATCTCCTTGGACGAGAAGTGGATCTGGAAGCCCGACACGCCGGCGAGCGTTCCGGCGGGAGCGCGGATCTCGGCCGGATAATCGGGGAGCGTCGAAAGGTCGTTGCCCGCGAGTGCGGTCGATTCCGTGAACTTGGTCCCGGTGAGCTGCATGCCGTCACCGGAATCGCCGGTAAAGCGGATCGCGACACTTTCGAGTTCTTCGGTCGTCTTCTCGGGCATTCCCTATGTCCCCGGGCGGTTGCCCGATTCAGATTCCGAGATTGTATCCGGTGACCGAGTCGGCGAAAGGCCTCCCGAAGCCCGACTTCGCGCGGTTCGCGGGTGTCGAATTCCCAGTGAGAGCGGGGATTTCCACGGTCGCGCTGCGCGCCGATGAGTCTCAAGCTGGAGATCCCGATGCCGATAGGTAAGGAATGCAATTCTGCACGGACGCGGCGCGCGGTGAGTCCGAGCTGGGGGCGATTCGCTCCCTGTATCTGTCGCTGAACGCGCCGGTGATCGCGATCGACGAGCTACCGGTCGGGCCTGCCCGAGCCGGAGTGGCGCTGCGCGTGCTCGCGCGCGGCGGGCTTCACCTCCAGATCGCGATCCGATCGCTCCGCACGGGCGAGGTGGTTGCCGTAGCGAGTGATCTGGACCCGGGAGGCCGTCTCGAGGAGCTTGCCGCGGTCGAATCGGCCTTGTCGTATGCAGAGGGCATGGGATTCCTGTTCGACGAGGACGAGGTGGCGAACGGGGATGCCGACGCGGCCGAAAAGGCGGCTGCACTGTGGTGCGATCTGGTGGAAGAGGTGCCCGAACGGGCACGGATCCACGCCTCCGCCCCGTCGCCGTCTCCCGTCGCCGCAAAAGCGTACGATTTGGTACGCGACGTGCCGATCGGGGAATCGCATTCGGATGTCGAGGTGATCGCGGTCGAGATCGACCGCTCCGCAGAGAGAGTCGTCGCCGCTTCGCCCGAGCCACTGCTGACCAAGTTTCGCATCGCTCTGGCCGGAAACGGTCCGGGCGTCGGCGTGCTGGCGGCCGAGCCGCCGAGCGATTCGCGAATTCGTCTGCTCAGTCGTTACTGAGCCTAGAGGGGAGACATCGATGTATTCGAACCAATCGTTCCACCACGGCCGGCTGCGGTGCGTAGTCGCGTTGCTGGTCCTGCTCGCATTGCCGGGCTGCGCCACGACTGCGGCGGATCGCTCCGAAGCGGAGCTCCGCGCGAAACAGGCGAATTCCCACTTCGAACTCGGGGTGGACCACCTGGAGAACGGGCGTTACGCGAACGGGCTGCGCGAACTCCTCGTCGCGGAGACCCTGCAGCCGAAGAATCCGCGCATCCACGCCGCCCTCGCGGAAGCCTACATGCGCAAGGGCAAGGTGGTCGAAGCCGAGACCCATCTGGTCCGGGCTCTCGAGATCGACCCGAAATATCACGATGCCCGGCTGAACCTCTCCGGGCTCTTCCTGATGATCGGTCGCTACCAGGAAGCGTCGGTCCAGGCCCAGATCCTCGTCGACGACGCGACCTTTCCCGGAGTCTGGCGGGCCTACACCAACCGCGGCATCGCCGAAATGCATCTCGGAAACAGCGCCGCCGCCCGCGAGCAGCTCGATCTTGCGATCGAATACAGCAAAAACTACTGGCCGGCCCTCTTGAGCCTCGGCATTCTGGAGCAGAAGGAGGGGCGGCTCGCCGACGCCATCGCGTACTTCCGGAAGACGCTGGAGCAGAAGTCCGCACCCCGTGCGCGGGCGGAAGCCAACTACCGGATGGCGGAGATCTATGTGTCTCTCGGCAAGCGGGACGAGGCAGTCGACCACTTGATGGCGGCAGTCGCGCAGACGCCCGAAGGGGAATGGGGCAGAAAATCCGAGGAGTATCTGAAGATCCTGCGGTGAGCGGCGGCGCTGACGCTTCCGGGCCCGACGGCTCGGTGGGGCATTTTCTGGCACGTCAGCGCAGGCTGCGCGGGGTCTCTCTGGACGAGCTCGCGGACGCGACTCAGATCCCACGGCGATCGCTGGAACGCCTGGAAGCCGGCGCGTTCGATCGGCAGGTCGATGGTTTTTCGCGCGGATTCGTGCGTACCGTCGCGGAAGCGCTCGGCCTCGATGCCGAGGACGCCGTGTTGCGGCTGCTCGGCGAGCCGAGCGGCCCCGACGACGAGCCCGTCTTCGCGTCCGATGCGCTGAAGCGCTGGGCGATCGTCGCGGTTCTCCTGATCGGTTCGGTCGCGGTGGTCTTCGGCGGCTGGTCGCTCTGGGCCCGACTGGGCCGCAACTCCCTCGATCCGGGTTCCGGCGATGTCTTCATCCGACGGGACGTCGTCCGGGAGCTCGCCGAAAGCCAGCGCAACGCCTTCGTTCGCAAGGAGTCGCTAGATTCCCGGCGTGAGGGGCATCGAAACTGAGGCGTTGATTCTTCGCTCCGTCGATTTCGGCGAATCGGACCGCATCCTCCACCTGTTGACTCCCTGCTCCGGCCGATTGACGACCATCGCGAAGGGCGCCCGTCGCAGTGTCCGGCGCTTCGGCGGTACACTCGATCTCTTCAATCATCTCCGGGTGCAGGTCGACTTCGGCCGAAAGACGAGCATGGCCCGCCTCGACCAGGCACGGCTGATCGGGTCATTCGATCCGTTGCGCATCGACCCCGGCCGGTTCGCGCTCGGCTGCTACCTGCTCGAACTCTTCGACCGACTCGCGCCCGAGGGCGGCAATCGATCGGACATGCAGCGGTTGTTCGATTTCGCGATCGACGCGTTGAAGACGATTTCGATCTGGGAGCCCAGCCTGCGCTTGCGCACCTTGCTCGAACTGCGCGCGCTCGATGCGCTCGGATTGCGGCCCGAGCTGCGCAACTGCATTCGCTGTGGCGAGCCGACCGGAAGTGCCCCCGAGGTCGATTTCCACGTGGCCGACGGTGGGGCGGTCTGCGGGGCCTGCGCCCCCCGGATGGAGGGACTGTTGAGGGTCCATCTCGGGACGCTGCGCGCGCTCGAGCAGGGACTCCGGTTCGATTTCAGCCGGCTCGACCGCCTCGGGATCGAGGGGCGGTCGCTCGACGAGGCACAGCAGCTGATCAGCCGTTTCCAGCGTTTCCATGTCGGTGTCGAGCTGCGCAGCGAGAGATTCCTCGATCAGATCCTCCAACCGCCGCACTCGTCCGGCATGTAACGGCCCGCGTCAAACGGGATATACTCGCGCGCCTCATCCATCACTCGTTGGCAGGAATTCGGCCTCATGGCATCCGATCGCGCTGCAGCCCCCCGTCGCCTCGAGCGCATGGACGAACTCGTGTCCCTGTGCGCGCGCCGTGGCTTCATCTTTCCGTCGAGCGAAATCTACGGCGGTATCAACGGATTCTGGGATTACGGACCGCTCGGCGTCGAGCTCAAGAACAACCTGAAGCAGTGGTGGTGGCAGCGGGTCGTCCGCGAACGCAGCGACGTCGAGGGCGTCGACAGCTCGATCATCGCGCATCCGCGCACCTGGGATGCCTCCGGCCATACCGAACACTTCAGCGATCCGATGGTCGACTGCCGCGCCTGCAAGAAGCGTTTTCGGGCGGACCAGCTGGACGACGCCGGCAAGTGCTCGGCCCGCGAAGGCAGCGGGGAGCACGACCTCACCGAGCCGCGCAGCTTCAACCTGATGCTCTCGACGCGGATCGGCGCCTCCGAGGACGCCGCCGCGCAGGCCTATCTGCGGCCCGAGACCTGTCAGTCGCTGTTCAACGACTTCAAGCGCGTGCGAGAGGCTTCGCGACAGAAGATTCCGTTCGGGATCGCGCAGATCGGAAAGGCTTTTCGCAACGAGATCAACCCGCGGAATTTCACCTTCCGGTCGCGGGAGTTCGAGCAGGCGGAAATGGAGTTCTTCTGTCATCCGTCGGAGCGTGAGCGTTGGTTCGAGCATTGGCGCGACGAGCGGCTGAGATTCCATCATGATCTCGGGCTCGACCCGGCGCGCCTGCGCACGCGCTCCCACGCCGACGACGAATTGGCGCATTACTGCAAGGCGGCGGTCGATGTGGAGTACGACTTTCCGTTCGGTTGGCAGGAGATCGAGGGCATCCACGATCGCGGCGATTGGGACCTATCGCGCCACAGCGAATACTCCGGGAAGGACCTCGGCATCACCGATCCCGAGACCAAGGAACGATACGTTCCGATGGTGATCGAGACTTCCGTGGGCATCGATCGCACCTGTCTGGCGATCCTCGCGGACGCGTACGCCGTCGAGGAGCTCGAAGGCGGGGAGAGCCGGACGGTGCTGCGGATCCATCCGCGTCTGGCGCCGATCAAGGCCGCGGTACTGCCCCTCTCGAAGAAGCTCGCCGAGTCCGCTCGCGAACTCAGCGACGGGCTGCGCAAGCGGTTCAACGTCTTCTACGACGACGCAGGGAACATCGGCCGGCGTTACCGTCGGCAGGACGAGGCCGGAACCCCGTACTGCGTCACCTACGATTTCGAATCCGTAGACGACGGCTGTGTGACGATTCGCGAGCGCGACGGCATGAGCCAGGACCGCATCTCGATCGACGCCGTCCCGGACTACCTGGCCGAGCGCGTGGAGTCCGCAGCATGAGTGCTCGCAGGCGATCGGCGCCGCGCAAGCGGCCGGTTCGGCGAAAACCCGCACGCGGCAGACGACGGTCGGCCGCTCGCCGGGTGTGGAACTTCGGAGACGGCAAGGCCGACGGTCGCGCGGATCAGAAGAGCCTGTTGGGCGGAAAGGGGGCGAACCTCGCCGAAATGGCCCGGATCGGCATGCCGGTCCCGCCGGGTTTCACGCTTTCGACGCAGGTCAACGACGAGTTTCGGGCGGCCCGCGGCCGCTTCGACCCGGAGCTTCGCGCCGACGTAGCGCGGGCTCTCGAGCGGGTCGGAAAGCGAATGGGAGCGCGCTTCGACGACGAGAAGAATCCGCTGCTGGTTTCGGTCCGGTCCGGCGCACCGGTCTCGATGCCGGGGATGATGGATTCGATCCTGAATCTCGGCCTCAACGACCGCTCGGTCGGCGCGTTGGCCGAATCGGCGGGTGAACGCTTCGCCTGGGACAGTTATCGCCGCCTGATCCAGATGTACGCCGATGTGGTTCTCGGACTGCCGGCGGCCCGCTTCGAGATGCGACTCGAAGCGGCGCGCGACGCGCGCGGAGTCGATCTCGATACAGAACTCACCGCCGAGGACCTGCGTGACCTCGTCGCGGAGTACCTCGGGCTGGTCGAAGAGCAGACGGGCCGCCCGTTCCCCCAGAAACCGGAGGAGCAGCTCTGGGGAGCGATCGGCGCCGTCTTCCGGTCGTGGAACAACCCGCGCGCAGTGAAGTATCGCGAGCTGAACGGGATTCCCGAATCGCCCGGCACCGCGATCAACGTCCAGGCGATGGTCTACGGGAACATGGGCGATGATTCCGCGACGGGCGTCTGTTTCACCCGCGAGCCCGCTACCGGTGCGCGCGTGTTCTTCGGTGAGTGGTTGAAGAACGCGCAGGGCGAGGACGTCGTCGCCGGAATCCGAACGCCGCAGCCGATCAACGAAGCCAGCCGAGCCGACGACACACACGCCCTCGCGACGCTCGAGCTCGAGATGCCGAAATCGTACCGGACGCTGCATCGTCTGTGCCGGCGGCTCGAGAAGCACTACCGCGACATGCAGGACATCGAGTTCACGATCGAGCGCGGGCGCCTGTGGTTGCTCCAGACCCGCACCGGGAAGCGCAGCGCCGCCGCCGCCGTGAAGATCGCGGTCGACATGGCCAGGGAACGTCTGCTCCGGCGGGATGAAGCGCTGTGCCGGGTCGATGCGCGCTCGCTCGATCAGCTGCTCCACCCGGCGCTCGACAGCAGCGTGCCGCGCGTCGCCATCGCCCGCGGCCTGCCGGCGTCCCCGGGCGCCGCCGTCGGTGCCGTCGTCTTCTCGGCGGAGGCCGCCGAAGCACGGGCGCTCGTGGGCGAGAAGGTCGTCCTGGTCACGGCCGAGACGTCGCCCGACGACATCCACGGCATGCACGCCGCCGAGGGCATTCTGACGGCGCGCGGCGGCATGACTTCCCACGCGGCCGTCGTCGCTCGCGGAATGGGGAAGTGCTGCATAGCGGGTTGCAGCGCGCTCGCGATCGACGCCGACCGGGGCGTGATGCAGGTCGGCAGCCACCGGATCGCGGCGGGCGACGAAATCACCCTCGACGGGAGCACGGGCGAGGTGATGCTCGGCGCCATGCCGACGGTGCAGCCGGAGTTCGGGGAAGCGTTCGTCGAGCTGATGAGCTGGGCGGATCGAACCCGCAAGCTCGGTGTTCGCTGCAACGCGGACACGGCGGCCGATGCCGAAACGGCTCGGAGCTTCGGTGCCGAAGGCATCGGCTTGTGTCGCACGGAGCACATGTTCTTCGAGCCGAGTCGGATCCTTGCGGTTCGGCAGTTGATCCTCGCGCCCGACGCCGCGGAGCGGAAGCGTGCGCTCGCGAAGCTGCTTCCGATGCAGAAGAGTGATTTCGTCGGGATCTTCCGTGCGATGGACGGGCTGCCGGTAACGGTCCGGCTGTTGGATCCTCCGCTGCACGAATTCCTGCCGCACGCCGACTCCGAGATGCGCGAAGTCGCGGAGGCACTCGGAACCGACGTCGCAAGCGTGCGTTCGCGAGTCGAGGCGACCCGCGAATCCAACCCGATGCTCGGCCACCGCGGTTGCCGTGTCGGGATCACCTTCCCGGAGATCTACCGGATGCAGGTGCGCGCGGTCGCCGAGGCCGCCTGCGAAGTCGCCGAGGCGGGCGTGACGGTGAAGCCCGAAATCATGATCCCCCTCGTCGCGCATCCGCGAGAGCTCGAGCTGTTGCGCGAATCCGCGAAAGCGGAGCTCGCAAGCGTCTTCGAGGCTCGGGGCGTCGGTATCCGCGTGCGCATCGGCACGATGATCGAGGTGCCGCGTGCCGCGCTGACCGCTGACGCGATCGCCGAGTTCGCGGACTTCTTCTCGTTCGGGACGAACGATCTCACCCAAATGACCTACGGACTGTCGCGCGACGACACCGCAGGCTTCCTGCCGGACTACGTTGCATCGGGAATCCTCGCCGATGACCCGTTCGTGTCGATCGACGAGGACGGAGTCGGGGCGCTCGTGCGCATCGCGGTCGAGCGCGGTCGCCGGGCGCGACCGGGACTCAAGATCGGTCTCTGCGGCGAGCACGGCGGTGACCCCCGAAGCATCGTGTTCTGCCACCGGGTCGGCCTCGACTACGTCTCGTGCTCCCCGTACCGAGTTCCGATCGCGCGGCTGGCCGCGGCCCAGGCTGCGATCGTCACTTCCGGCGATCGCGCCACCGGGGCGAGCCGATGAATCCGCTGGTGCTGCTGCTCGTGCTGGCCCTGTCGGGTTGTGCTTCGGACGGGATGATCCCGGAGCCCCCCGGGGGGAGCGTGCCGGTCAGCCCGGAGGCGTCGCTGAACTTCTACGCACAGGCCAGCAATTTCTACGAGCACCTGATTCGGCGTCGCTTCAACACCCTCGAGACATTCAACGATCCGGCACTCCGCGAACAATTCCGAACCCAGAATCGCTTCTTCGACTATTACGCGGATCTCGCGCAGAGCTTCGACCAGGCGAATTTCGAACGCAGCCGACCGATCTCGGTGGATCTCCAGGCCTATATCTTCGAGACGCCGAACGTCGCACGAGTGCAGGTGCGCTTCGTCGGCAACGACGATCGGCCGTTGCGACCCAATCGAACCGCGTTGATTCGACTCGACCGCTGGGAGCGTTTCGACGGTCGCTGGTGGATGACGCCGGACAAGCTCTGAATCGCGATGAGGACCGCGGGCTCGTTCGCGCCGCGCTGGAGCGACAGAAGTGAATGATTGTCCACAGATGTGGAAAATCTTTTCTTCTCGAACGATTGTTAACGAACGTTCTTGCGCATGCTCGGAATCGGTTGAAAGTTATTTGAAATCAAATAGTTAGGGTGTTTGCGAGCCAGCGCTAGGGAACTGGCATAGCAATTGCTAAGAACGCCGACAGGGGGAGACCCCTAACTCTTGAAGAACCGCTCTTGCGTGAGGAGAAGACCAGGGAGCATCGGAGTCGCCCGCCAGAAGGCGATCTCCAGACAATTCACTCCGGGCGCGGCGTCTCCTGTGCGGTCTTTGGCCGCACATCGGGAGGTTCGAGTTCCGGCGACCTGGAGTGACCTGACGGACGTCAGACGCCCGATTCGCTGCGCCGACACCTGCAGCGGCTCGACCGGACGGTTCGGAATGCGCTGCCCCCCTGGCGCGGATCCCCCCAATAGAGCGGCTGGAGAATCACTTGCCGCAGATCACGAAGACCTGGACCGACGACGGCGAACTCGTCGCGCGGATCCTCGAGGGCAGCCAGGAGCATTTCGAAATGCTCTATCGGAGCTATTTCCCGCGTGTCTACCGCTTCGCGTTGAAGCGGCTCGGCGATCCCGGTGAGGCCGAGGACGTGACCCAGGAGGTCTTCTTCACCGTCTTCAACGCGCTCGAGAATTTCGAAGGGAAATCGTCGCTGTTGGTCTGGATCTTCGGAATTACGCGGAACACCGTGAACCGCCGCTTCCGCAAGGCCCGCCCGCGGCTCGCGTCGCTCGACGCCGACGACGCGGGCGAGGTGGCGACGCAATCGGCGAGCGGCGAGCGGATCCTCGATGCGAGCCGAACCCTCGAGCGTTGCGAGACGGTGATCGCCACGGAGCTGACGCCGCTTCAGCGGCGGATCTTCCACCTGAAGCATCTGCGCTGCCAACCGGTTCGCGCCATCGCGGTCGCGCTCGGCAAGTCAGAGGACGCCATCAAGGCCAACCTCTACCGGATGCGCCGAGCGATCTCCGAGCAGGTGCCCGACCTCGATTCCGTCCTCGATAGCTGAGTCCGTCCGGCGGCCGTTCGTCGCCCCACCATCTCCTCCTCTCGAACGCGCCGACGCGTTGATGCCCCTCGGGGCATCGCGTTGAGATCGGTATTTCCATCGCTTCCTGCCACGAAGTGGTTCGAGACGCCACATACCGAGTGAGAACGTGCCATCGGCACGTGACCTGGGAAGGGCCAACGCGAGGAGCAGGCGTTGTCCCTAGTCGATGATCGGAAGCAGCAACGGACGGATCGCAGCGACGCCGAGCTCGTCGCCGGGGTTCGGCAATCGAATGAGGAGGACTTCCGCCTTCTCTACGAACGCTATTACCAGCGGGTCTACAATTTCAGCTACCTCCGCCTGAGGAATCACGCGGATACGGAAGAAGCGGTCCAGGAGACCTTCACCGCGGTGTTTCGGTCGATCGACGCATTCCAAGGCAAGTCGTCGCTGATCTCGTGGATCTACGGGATCGCGAAGAACACCGTGAACAACAGCATCCGTCGCGCCATCGCGCGCGAGCAGCGGGTGGAGCGCGCCGAATCGGAGATGGTCCGAAACATGCGCGCGACCTATACGGCGGATCCGGAGGATCATCTGACGCTACGGCGCTGTGAGGAATCGATTCGCAGGCAACTGGAGTCGGTTTCCGGTTGGCAAGCCGAGATCTTCGTCATGCGTCACGTCGACAACCTTCCCATCGACGAGATCGCCTCGCGAACATCACGGTCGAACGACGCGGTCCGATCGAGTCTCTGCCGTGTCAAGCGGATGCTCGTCGAGGCGGTCGAGTCCGGCGGCGAGGTGGCTCGTGCGGCTTCGCTGCAGGGGGAGCGGGCATGAAGAATCACGAGACTTGGGCGAGTCGACGTCGGTCGACTTCGCCGGGTTCCGAGACGGGTGGCGGGGCGGATCTCGACGCAGCTGCGCTCGAATGCAGCCTGGACGAACTCCGGGAATTCCTCGAGGCCGACCTGGCCGAGGTTCCGGTCGATCCGGAATTCAAGGACCGTCTCCGCAGCCGGCTCTGGAACATGGTCCAGCTACGCAACCGCACGCGATCGAGCCACTTTCGGAGAACTTGAACGCGAGCCGTGCGCTTCATCGCTTCCGCCCGCGCGCGGCATCGACCGGCGCCCTGGTGAAACGGCAACGCAGCGTCGCGCGCTCAGCCTCCTTCTGCGGCGGGTGGGGGTGGCGCCGAAGGGACGTTGTCGGCGATCGGGCGCGGGGCCAGTCTCCCGATGTAGTGCCGAAACGAGTCGAGTGTGAGGCGCGCGTCCGCCATTGCCCGGTGGGGAACCCCGCCTTCGAGCAGTCCGGCGGTGGTCGCGGCCTGACGCAGTGACAGCGCAGAGACCCGTTCTCCCGCCACCAACGACCAGGCGTAGAAGAGGGACGCGAGGTCGATCACGTGGTAGTCGAACGGATACGGGATGCCGCAGTTCTTGTACGCCAGTTCGAGGAATTGCACGTCCATGCGAACGTTCTGTCCGGCCGGGACGACGGTCCGCCCCTTGGGCATCATTGCTGCGATCTCGCCCAGGACCTGACGAACGGGTAGGGCGTCGCGCCAACCCTCTTGCGAGTATCCGCCGATCCTCGCCCCTTCCTCGCTGATGCGCTCCGGCCGTGCCGCGATCTTCCACTCGCCGCTGGCGAGCTCCGCGAGCCGATAGTCGACGAGCACGATCGCGACCTCGGTGATGTCGTGCAGTTCGGGGTCGAGGCCCCCGAACTCACAGTCCATGAATGCGAAGATGAAATCCGACAAGGAGTTCCTGGCTACGGCCGAGGCTCAAGGGGAGGATGGCTGGCGCTCCCAACGGGAATCGAACCCGTGTTTGAGCCTTGAGAGGGCCCCGTCCTAGACCGCTAGACGATGGGAGCGCGTGCCCGAAAAGCCGGCGCAACGTAGCCGCTGCGCCACGGTGCTGCCAGTCACGGGCCGATCGGATTCCGGAAGCCGCCGAGCCGCGCCTGAGCTCGCAGTGACGGATCCCGTCACTCGAAACTCCGAAAAACGTCACTTTTCCGGCATTGCGCCGCTCGAGGTTCGGGGACCCCGATCCGTTTCGGAAAAAAAAAGACACTGCCGGACGCTCAGGTTCCGGCGTTTGGCTGCCGATCCGTGAAGTGACACAGCCGAAATTGGCACACAGGTTGCGATGACGGTTCTCCGAGAATTGGAAGATCGAGTGCCCATCAACCTCGCCGATGTACGGCAGGCGAAAACAGCGATGAGCTGGATTCCGCCGATGAGATGGAGTCTCGAGAAACAAGGAGAACCATTGTGAAGAAGCTTCATACGCGCCGCGGCGGATTTACGCTCATCGAGCTGATGATCGTCGTCGCCATCATCGGCATCTTGGCAGCGATCGCCATCCCGAACTTCCTGCGCTTCCAGCTCAAGGCCAAGTCGAGCGAAGGCAAGACCAACCTTGCTGCGATTCGAACCGCGGAAGAGTCGTATTTCGCCGAGTATGGCGTTTACGTTTCGGCCAATCCGTCGCCCACCACGATCGGCGACAACGCCAAGGCGACCTACACGAATCCGGATCCGACCTTCGGCTTCGATCAGCTCGGCTGGTCTCCGGAAGGTCAGGTCTACTTCAACTACTCCGTCGAAACGAGCGGCAACAACTTCACCGCGGCCGCCGTGGCGAACATCGACGCTTCGGGTGCGGGTCAGGTCTGGGGTTACACGACCGACAAGACCCTCGCCGCGAAGGCGCACGCACGGGGTACCTGTGACGTGACGAATCCCAAGGTGATCCGAAAGACCGTTGGGCCCTGCGACAGCGTCTCCGGCCAGAGCGTGTTCTAGGTCGAGTCCATCTGCGAGGAGGGGGCCGCGCCGCGGCCCCCTCCATTCGTTCTTCCGACGAGGAGTGAGACATGAGTCGCAACATCCGACACCGGGCGGGCTTCACCCTCGTCGAGTTGATGATCGTCATCGGAATGATCGGTGCGCTGGCTGCGATCGCGATCCCGAACTTCCTGTCGTACCAGGCGCGTTCGCGACGCTCCGAAGCCTGGACCAACGTGAGCGGCATCGTGATCGCCCAGAAATCCTTCTTCGCCGAAAACGACCGCTATCACGACTCCGGGGCCCCATACCCCGGCGGCGCGCTCAGCCCCAACAAGCGGACCTGGGACGCGGCCTCGAGCGCCGCCTTCGAGGCGCTCGGCTGGAAGCCCGAAGGTCAGGTGATCTATTCGTACGAGACCAACACGACGACGAACTGCACTTGCCAACTCTGCTTCACCGCCACCGCCTACGGCGATGCCGACGGCGATGGGCTGACTTCGGCCGTGATGTACGTGCAGCCCAATGTCCAGGGTGGCTTGACGCAGGTATGCCCGGCGAAGCTCTGGGGCCTGGGAACGCCGACGCGAAAGCACGGCAACGCGCCGGTCTTGAACGAGATCGAAGTCAACCGCCAGACCGACGAATACTGACGGGCGGTTCTTGGAGAGCGCCATTGCATCGACGCTCGGGGGGAGCGTGAAGTCCTGGATCCACCGTTGGCACCGCTGCATAGTTGCGGTCATCGCGTTTTCGATGACCGCACTCGTGCATTCGGCGATGGACACCGCTGCGGAGGACGATCCGAGTCGAATCTTCCTGCCCGAGCCCCCGCACGCGCAGCTTGCGAGCCTCGGGTTCGACACCGTGCTGGCGGACTACTACTGGCTCCAGGCTCTTCAGCTCGTCGGCGGCGAGCGGGGGGACACCGCGCGCCACGCCGTGACGATCGGGAAGATGGTCGACTTGATCACCAGCCTCGATCCGTGGGGCAGCGGCCCGTATCGCTTTGCCGCGGTCTGGCTGACCGACAGCCGGCAGAGCGTCATGACCGCGAATCGTCTGCTCGAGCGCGGCATCGAGCACAATCCGACCGATTGGCGCAACCGTTACCACCTCGGCTTCAACTACTTCTTCTATCTCGAGGAGAACGCGAAGGCCGCCGACGCGTTCGAATCCGCCCTGCCACTCGAGGGGGCACCGCGCTATCTCGGTGCACTGGTTGCGCGGCTGCGGTTGAACGAGGGCGGCCTGGATATGGCCGCCGGCTTCCTGATGGAGCTCGTGAGAACGACCTCCGACGAATACGCGCAGGCGGAATACCTGAAGGCGCTCGACGAGATCGAAACCGAACGGCGCGCTCGGATGCTCGACGCAGCGCGCGAGGAGTACTGGCAACGCCACGGCGATGACATTCGCGGCGTCCAGGATCTTCTGCGCGGCCCCGATCCGATCCTCAGGCGGCTCCCGCCCGCTCATCCGCACTTCGATTTTCCGGTGTGGCGGATCGACGAGAAGTCGGGGCAGATCGTGTCTTCATACTACGGTTCGCGCTACCGCCTGCACCTGACGTCGCACGATCGGGAGCGAAGGGAACGCTGGCGTAGAGCGCGAGAGCAAGACGCGAGGGCGAGTTGATGCAGCAACAGCGACGACGAATCGTTCGTATCGAGAACATCGTAAAGGATTTTCGGCCGGGTTTCGGGTTGCGTACGAAGCGGGTGCTGCACGGCATCTCGCTCGATGTGAACGACGGCGAGATCTTCGGTTTCGTCGGGCCGAACGGTGCGGGCAAGACCACGACACTCAAGATCTTGATGGGGTTGATTCGCGCCACTTCGGGGGAAGCGACGATTCTCGGTCACTCGGTGGACGAAACCGCCTTCCGCCGCGAGATCGGCTTCCTGCCCGAGAATCCGTATTTCTACTCCCACCTGACCGGCCGCGAGATTCTCGGCTTCTTTGCGAAGCTGTCGGGTGTGGGGCGGGAGCGCCGCAAGGCGCGAATCGCCGAGTTGCTCGAATGGGTCGGACTCGACAAGGCAGCCGATTCGAGACTCGGAACCTATTCGAAGGGCATGCTGCAGCGGCTCGGAATCGCCCAGGCGCTGGTCCACGACCCGCGGGTCGTCTTCCTGGACGAGCCGATGAGCGGCCTCGATCCGATCGGTC
>Ga0210064_1000151_pt1 | contig 33110 bp, 31 predicted proteins | sample Muzzi_CordC_D2_FD_185531 | JGI IMG/M metagenome (GOLD analysis project Ga0210064, IMG submission 185531) | Wetland microbial communities from San Francisco Bay, California, USA, that impact long-term carbon sequestration - Muzzi_CordC_D2 (SPAdes) | ecosystem: Environmental > Aquatic > Marine >... | reverse complement strand
CGAATAATGAATTGTGTCAATTTAATAAAAAGGCTGAGCAAATCGAATCTACCTTCGAAACTTGTCCGCCTCTGGTGGATTCTCGGCCTTTAGATCACGTCTATAGCGTGATTCAATTGATTTAAATTAGATTAAGCGTAGTGCCATCAATATTGATGATGTCGTAAAAAGTCTAATTTCCCCTCCCCTGGCGGGAGGGGATTAAGGGGAGGGGGATATAATAGGCTGAAATTTCGTCTTATTCACCCTCACCCCGACCCTCTCCCATCAAGGGAGAGGAGGATTTTTGACTTTTTACGAAACCATCAATATTGGATCCGCCGGAGGCGGATTCGATGTTCAATTTTTAATTGGGAAACACGCTTCTATCAGACCGAACAACGGAGAACTCAATGGGAAAAATTACGCCGGTCATCGAATTTTCAACTCAACTGGCCGACCTCTTCGATGTGAGGGGAAAAGTGGCTTATCTACCGGGCGGTTACGGCGGCATTGGAGAGGCTATTGCCTGGGGATTGGCTATCAGGGGCGCCAGGGTGGTTGTCTCCGGTCGCCGCCTGGATAAGGCTGAAAAACTGGCTGATAAAATCAGGGCCGACGGCCACAGCGCCCTGGGTATCCAGGTGGATGTACAATCGGTGGCAGCCATTCAAACATCTGTTGAACGGGTTGTTCAAAAATTCGGCCCGCCCGACATTCTGGTTAACTGTGTCGGCATTCAGCGTGAAGAACCACTGCTGGAGGTGACGGAAGAAGCCTTCGACGAGGTATACCGGTCGAATTTAAAAAGCGCCATGTTTATCGCTCAGGCGGTGGCCCGCTGCCAGACCGAGGCCGGGGTTAAGGGAAAACAGGTCCATCTGCTCTCGGTGCGTGCCCGCCTGGGTTTGCGCGATCGCGGCTATTCCGCCTACTGCAGCACCAAGGGCGCGCTCGTCATGCTGATCAAACAGCATGCCATGGAGCTGGCCCGCTACGGAATCACGGTTAACGGTGTTGCACCGACCTTTGTTTATACGGAAATGATTCAGCATGTCATGGATAACCCCGAGTTCAGGCAGCAATTGCTGGAGCGCATCCCTTTAGGACGGATAGCGGACCCGAAGGATGTTGTCGGTGCGGTTCTATTCTTTTGTTCACCGGCTTCCGATTTTGTTACCGGCCAGATTATGTATGTCGACGGCGGTATAACGGCCAGCCAGTGATTCCATAATCGGTTAAATTGGAAAATGCCTAAAATGCGCTAAAATGCCTAAAATTAAGGTATCCTGTCTATTTTATGATGATAGAATTCCGCAATTTTAGTCCGCCTCCGGCGGATTAGTCATTTTGAATTTTAGTTCATTTAGCTGATTAACATACAATAACTCATTGAACATCAATAGCAATTTGTCGATAAGGCACAGCATAATATAGGAGAAAGTACCGATGAAAGAGCAAGACTTTAAAGGCCCGCTGCACAAAATGGTTTGCACCAGCGATACGGATTTGTGGAACGATTCCTGTTCGATACAGGAGCTGTCCTATGCCATCGAACATGGTGCTGCCGGCGCCACCTCAAACCCGGTGATTGCCGGAGAGGTACTACGCAAGGAGATGCATTTATGGAAGGACCGCATTAAAGAAATTATTGCGGAAATGCCCGCGGCGACTGAGGATGAAGTTACCTGGAAAGTCGTGGAAGAGATTTCCGTTAAGGCTTCCGAGCTGTTGATGCCGGTATTCGATCGTGAGCAGGGCCGCAAAGGACGCCTGTCCATTCAAACCGATCCCAGGTTTTACAGAGATGCCGAACGGATTGTACGGCAGGCTGTGCACTTTGACAGTCTGGCGCCGAATATCATCGTCAAGATACCGGTCACAAAAGCCGGAATTGCAGCCATCGAGGAGGCCACCTTTCGGGGCATCAGTATCAATGCAACGGTTTGTTTCAGCGTCCCGCAATCCCTGGCCGTTGCCGAAGCCGTCGAAAGGGGGCTGCGCCGCAGGGAGAAAGACGGCCGGGACATCACCCGCATGGGTCCGGTGTGCACGATCATGGTGGGTCGACTCGATGACTGGCTGAAAGTGATCGCCAATCGTGATGATATCGTTACCGAGCCGGAATACCCGGAATGGGCCGGCGTGGCGGCCATGAAGAAAGCCTATGGAATCTACAGACAAAGGGGATATCGCTTGCGCCTGCTTTCAGCGGCGACACGCAATCACATGCACTGGTCCGAATTTATCGGAGGCGATGTGGTGGTGACCCTGACCCATCAATGGCAAAAGCGATTTAATGCTTCGGATATCGAAGTGATCCCGCGCATGGACATCCCGGTCGACCCGCAGATCGTTGACGGCCTGTACAGCAAGTTTGCAGAATTTCGTCGATCTTACGATGAAAACGGCATGACCATCGACGAATTCGATAACTATGGACCGAACGTCAGAACCTTGTGCCAGTTTATCGACGGCTACCACTCCCTGGCCGGAATCATTCGAGATATGATGCTCCCCAATCCCGATATCAAAAAGCCGGGAAAGTCTTAAGGAATCGAGTCTATGTTTGATTTTTAGGGTTCAATTTTTGGAGGAGTGCTTTTTAGTTTCAGAGAATTTTTCAACTGAACCATTATTCATGCCAATCAGTCTGACTTTGTTGCCGGAAGTTCCAAAAGCCTTTTCCATACGTTTATTGCCAAATATTTCATGAGTCACATTGCGGATGTAAATCTGCTTGACTTGATCAGGATAAGTGCCTGCCGACCAGCCATAGATTTCAGGATCATGCTCGCCCGAGTCCCCGCATCAATCTGATCACCGTCCCACGCATCGGCCGTAATTGAAAATAAAAAAGCTGAAATAATAAACAACATGGTATACTTTAAGGTTGTTTTAACGGACATTTTGGGCCTCCTAAAGATAATAAGCCCGGCTTTAGTTGATTCAGATCAGTAGCTGACAACCAGTGAGGTGGCGAAAATAGTATCGGTCTCGTCCAGATCACTGGGACGGGGATCGTTGTTGTAATATACGGAATATGAAATTTTTATTGCCAAAATGTCCGTAATCGCCGATATGAGCGCCGTCTCTGAGTTCAGTTTCCAGGTGCTGCTGTCTTTGAGGCTCTGAAGGTATTCCAGCCCCTGTGAAAATTTGGTTTTCTCCGTAAAAGCCCATTCGTATTGGCCGAATAAGCGGCCTTCCAGAAACTGATCGTTGTCTTCGTCGGAGTCCGAGTAGTCTTCATAGGCATAGTTTAAACCGCCCTCACCCAGTAGAAAATGCTGGGGGCCAATCAGAAACTTGTAGCCGACACCGGGGCCGATCCCGACCCGATTGTCAAACCCGGCAAACTTATCCCGCAGCCAGCTGCCCAAGCCGTAGGCATACCAGCGCTCGTCGATGGTATAGTCGGCCCGCAGATCGGTGAAATATCGTTCTGCGGTTTTGTCGCCATCGCTTTTGTTGTAGAGTGCGCCGGCCACCCAGGAGCCGGTCCACTTGTCGGTGAACTTGTACTTCATCTCATTCTTTCCGGCCAATGCCAGGGTATCCGAATTGCCGGTAGTGTTGACCATGGCAAAGCTCAGCTCGTCACTGAAGCGTTTCTCCGCTTTCGGTTTGGACTCCTCGGCCGCTTCACTGATCTGAACGACAGCGAGCATGATCAAAAAAAACATGGACAGTTTTGCGATCTTCATGATTTTTCTTCCTCCTTATTCAGGTTGATTCAGCTTCATGATTTGCGGCTTGATTTTTTTCCTCTATCTCGCGAGTTTTTTTTACCGGTTCTACCTTTACTTCCATGTAGGAAGGATTCCCACGGGTGATGACGGGGAAGACCTGAGTGGAATTGAATAGAAGCTTGCCGCCCTGCTCGATGCGGGCTTGAACGGCATAGGTCATGCGGGGATCGATTTTTTCCGGATCAAACCGCAGCTCGTATGGGATGGGCATCTGGCCGGGGTGGGTGATCTTTTGCTCGGCGATGGTAACGGCGGGCACGTCCTGTTTGGATATGTCCACCAGTTTGACCGCAACCGAGGCATCCGGCGGCAGCGCAATGCGTTGCAGGTAAGATACCGTGCCACTGACGGAGGCTTTTATTTCGAAGGGAAATACCCGCTGCCAGTCTTGCTTCATATCTACGACGGTCCAGCCCCGGGTTTTTGCCTCGTTGAGGGCCTGGTCGAGACGGCCGACGGAAGACTGACGATCATAGGCATATTCGCGGTCGGCGTCGGTGTGATGCACGATCAACCCGAAGCGCGCCCCCGGCCCGGCGGTGGTCCATTGGAGCATCTGCAGGTCGCCGTCGGAGTTGCCGAATGCGGCGATGGGCCGCCGGCCGATGTGCATCTGAATGCCGACGGGTTTGCCGGCCTTGTCGTCGATAAAGTTGATTTCGGGCAGGCGCACCAGCACGGGCGCACCATCGCGCAGCTCGAAGCGCGTCTTGATGCTACTGCCGATGACCTGCTCGGGCGGAATGCCGTAAACCTTTTCCGTCCAGGGGCGCATGAACTCGATGCCGCCGCCGGACACGATAAAGGTTTTGAATCCGTTGGCCCGCAGATAGGCCAGCAATTCGAGCATGGGCTGATAAACCAGTTCCGTGTAGGGCCGGTTGAAACGCGGGTGTTTGGCTGTTGCCAGCCAGTCCTTCACCACCTGGGCGAACGCGTCGGTCGTCATGCCGGCATGGGTTGCCATCACCAGTTCCAGCAGCGCGTGTTCGCCCCCCGCAGTCACCGTTTTCATATCGCCTTCGAGCACTGCCTTAAACGGCTGTGTGTCCTTCCACTCGGGGTGCCCCGGCGCCAGAGCTTTCACCCGATCAAGGGCGAAGGCCAACTGCACGTACATCGGTTTTTCGGCCCACAGGGCGCCGTCGTTGTCGAAGACGGCGATGCGCTCCGAGACCGGCACGAAATCAGCGCCGCCGGCTGTGGTGACGCGCTGTACGAAGTCGACGACGGAGCGTTTGGCTTGGCCCTCGCTCCAGGAGGGCAGCGGATCGGCTGCTGCCGCCAGCGGCGCAAGCGCCAGTAAAACAGCCAGCGTGATGGCCGTCAGAAAATGCCGTTTCATGTCTTTTTCCCTTCTCATGTTTGTCAGAAATAATGAAGCCATTCATTATCGAAAAAGCGGGCGCGGGGTTGTTCCCGCGCCCGGTCTGTCGCAAGGGTTAACGGCCTCCCGCCGGGCTCTTCAACTTCTCCATCACCTGATCGAGGCTGAAGCTGGCCGCCTTCTGGCGCGGCGGGAATTCCTTGAACGTCGCCAGGAACTGGCCGACGTAGGTCTGGGCCGGCACCAGTAAATAGGCGTGATCGAGCAACCAATCGTAGTAAGTGTTGGACGTGATCTCCGCCCGCTCGTAGGGATCGCGGCGCAGATTGAACATCAACGGCACGCGTAGCGGAACAAAGGGCTCCATCCAGACGCGGAAAGTCCCCGGCGCCTTCTGCTCCATGAAGATCAATTTCCAGTCGGCATAGCGCAGGGCAGTCAGGTCGCCGTCGTCGGAGAAGTAGAAAATCTCCTTGCGTGGACTTTTGTCCGTTGCGCCGGTCAGCAGCGGCAGAATGTTGTAGCCGTCCAGGTGCACTTTATAAGTACGGCCGATGGCCTCGACTCCGCCCTGTTTGAGTTTTTCCTTGATGTCGGGCTCGCCGGCTGCGGCCAGAAAAGTCGGCAGCCAGTCCATGTGATGCACGATCTCGTTGGTCACCGAACCCGCCTGGATCTTGCCGGGCCAGCGCACCATCGCCGGCACGCGCCAGCCGCCTTCCCAGTTGGTGTTCTTCTCACCCCGAAACGGGGTCATGGCCGCATCCGGCCAGGTGTTCATGTGGGGGCCGTTGTCCGTGGAGTAAAACACGAGGGTGTTGTCGGCGATGCCCAGCTCGTCGAGCAGCTTGAGGAACTTGCCGATATGCATGTCGTGCTCGACCATGCCGTCGGCATACTCGTCCTGTCCGGAAATGCCGCGCAGCTCGGGTTTGACGTGGGTTCGAAAGTGCATGCGGGTGCCGTTCCACCACACGAACCAGGGTTTTCCGGCGGCCTGCTGCTTTTTAATGAACTCGAGGGCCCGATCCGAGGTGTCATCGTCGACTGTCTCCATGCGCTTTCTGGTCAGCGGGCCGGTGTCCTCGATCTTCTGGGTGCCGTCGGGCATGGCCCAGGAGTGAATCACGCCCCGGGGGCCGAACTTTTCGCGGAAGGTCTTGCCGTCCGCCAGCACCATGTCGCCCGGGTAGTCCTCGTTTTCCGGCTCTTCTTCGGCGTTCAGGTGATACAGGTTGCCGTAAAACTCGTCGAAGCCGTGGTTGGTGGGCAGGTGTTCATCCCGGTCGCCGAGGTGATTCTTACCGAATTGGCCGGTGGCATAACCTTGCGCCTTCAGCAAACCGGCGATGGTCGGATCCTCCGTGCGTATGCCGAGCTCGGCGCCCGGCAGGCCGACCTTGGACAATCCGGTACGAAACACGCTCTGTCCCATGATAAAAGATGCCCGGCCGGCCGTGCAGGACTGCTCGCCGTAGTAGTCGGTGAAAATCAGGCCTTCGTTGGCAATGCGGTCGATGTTCGGCGTCCGGTAGCCCACCAGACCTTTGGTGTAAGCGCTGATGTTGGACTGGCCGACGTCATCGCCCCAGACCACGAGGATATTTGGCTTTTCAGCGGCCCGGGCAAGAGAAACGGTTGATAGAATGGCGATGCCCATGATCACGGCCAAGCTGATTGCGGTGAATGATAGATATTTTTTCACAATGTCTCCTTTGTATTTGGTTTAAAGCATTCGACAATCGCCTGTGGGCGAAAGCCGTGCAGTGAACTGTTTACTTCTGACTGTAGGTATTGGGTAGAATAAAACTCGGCGAAGCGGTGCCGGTCACTTTCTTCGTAAAAAAAATTCAGGGGCAAATGGTCGGCAAACAGATTGACCTGCCCTTTGGAATAGCCGTCAAATACAGATATAATGTTTTTTTCCGAAAAGTAAATTTTTTTTTTACAATCATTCACATCGGCGCATCAAGATCCGCCGCATAGCCTGTCAGCTCGACGTAGCCCTTCCCTTTAACCGGCCGGCCTTCTTTTTTGCCCTCAATCGACACACTGCCTTCCCAGTAAGTCACCCCGGTGCTGGCGGCAGTTCGCATTTCCTGATCGGACAGGTTGGGTCTTATCGTCACGTCGATCGACAGCGGCTCAATCCGCAGCCGCCAGCGCGACGGATAGCGCGCCTGGGAAAGCCGGCTCTTCCAGGTGTCCAAAATGTCGATCTTGATATTTTTTTTTTTCAGATGCCGGCTTTGACCGGCCGCGTTGACAAAGGTGCCGCTGGAGGCGGCATGCAGCGTCTGCTTTTCGGTTCTTAGAAGATACACCATGATTTCGGTTTGATCGTCAAGCTGCAGACTGAACCAGTCCCAGCCGGTGATGCCCGGTTCCAGCGGAGCCGTGCTGAATTCGTGGTCCATCCAGGCCGACCCGCTTACCGCAACTGTATTGCCGCCGAGGGTGATGGTGCCCTGCCCTGCGAGTCTGGTGAAGGAATAATAGCAGCTGGCCCTTTCCGGTGTCGAACCCTTGCGACTGTATCCGCGGTCCCCATGCAATATTGCCGCTTTCGCCGGGTTAAAACTCAACTCATAGGAAAAATCAGCGGCATTGACCTGCAGGATGTGCAAATCCGCTTCGATCCGGGTCGACCAATTCTTTAAAAAAATCCGGGTCTGTTGGGCCGACTGTTCGACCCCGGCCATTCCCAGCGCCGCGCGCGAAACATCCTCGGCCTGCAGGTGTTGTCGGCCGGCAATATCCGACACGGCGGCGTGGGCCAGATACACCTGCGCAGTGCGCCAGGCCGAGGGCGGGCGCGGCCATTTCTTTTCAGCCCCCGGCGGGCTGATCCGGCTGCGGAAAAAAGTCAGTTGAATTCCATATTGTTGCCCAGTTGCCGAATGCAAATTGCCGGTGTAATACCACCACTCGGTGCGAAAGCCCGGGTGGGCGCCGTGGTCTTTAGGAAATTCGAGATTGCAGGGACCGCTGACGGAAAGATAATTCTCCGTTTTCTCGGCAGCCAGCGGTAGAGCAGTTAAAAAAAGCAGCAAGAAGAAATAATTTAAAATCTTTTTCATATTGCTATTCCCTCTCCATCTCTCCCGGTTTCTTCATTTTAATCGCGGCTAATAGCCGCTCCCACGGGGCTGCTGACAGAGGTTCATTAAAATAGACAGAATACCGCAATTTTAGTCATTTTAGGCATTTTATAATTTTAGGCAATTCTTTGAGTGTCTTCTTCTACCAATAAAAAATTTTTCGGCACGAAAAGCACAAAATCAGCTTCTGATCGCACTAACTTTCCCGCAATAACGTCGCCGGCGGCTCCCTGAATACCATGCGTATAGCCGGCAGGGCGGCGGCCAGGGCGGCCACGATAATCAGCGGCAGCGACAGGCCCAGGGTCCACCAGTCGACACTGTACAGAAACGTCCAGCCGAAGGATTGCCGATTGATCACGTAAACCAGCAAATAGGACAGAATGAATCCGCACAGAATTCCGGCCAGCTCGCCGGCCACCACCATAAATGCCGCTTCCCAGATTATTATTTTACGAATCTGCCCGAAACTGGCTCCAATTGCATACAGCGTATTTAACTGCCGCGAGCGTTCCAGAACCAGAACTGCCAGGGTAGTTGCAATTCCCAAAGCCGCGATGACAAGGGCGATCAACAGCAGGACCGTGGTCACCGCAAAGGTTTCATCAAATACCCGCAGGATGCCCTTGCGTAGATCCCGGCCGTCGATCATCTCCAGCAGGTCGCCCCAGCGCTCGATAATTTTTTTGCGAAAGACCGCCACCTTGCGGCTGATGTCCCCGGTTCGGTCCCGAAAGAAAAATCGGGAGCCGCCCCAGGCGGGATCATGATAACGCTCGATGAAGGGCTGCAATGGATAAAAAACGACCCCCCCCTGGGTCCGATAGTCGCGCACCACCCCTAAAACCGGCAGCTCCACCATAGATTCTTCAATCCTGGCGTGAAACATATCACCGATGGATAATCCCGTACGGTTCGCGAAAACTTCGGAAATAATTACGCCTTCGCCTTTTTTTAATCGTGGACGGATAATATCCGAATCGCCTTTCATCCAGAAAAAGTCCGCATATTTAAAGAAATTATTCAAGTCCAGCACTTCAAATTCATATGGGAAATCATTGTAGCTTAAAAAATAGCGCCGGTTGGGGACGGCGTCGACTTCCCCTTCCTGGGATCTGAACCAGGCGGCCGTTTGCTTCGGAATGGGGTAGCGAAACTGGTTGATCTCATTTAATTTCGTGGTCAGAAACAGATCCCCGCTGACCGTCTGATAGGTCCAGACTTCAACCGTTCGCCGAAAACTGAATATCATGATGACCAGGGAAGCAAACAGGGCCACGGCCGTAATTAACGCCCCCACGGAAACCGCCGTGCGGGTGCCGCTGTCCCGGATATACCGCCCGGCCAGATAAGCGGGTATCCCGGCCACCCGGAGCAGAGCCGGCGACAGGACACTGCCCATCCGGGTCAGACACCAGGGCGCCAGCAAAGAAAATCCGATAAAAAGCAGGATAATCGCCAGATATCCGGGAAGCGGAATACCCACGATGCCCGGCAGCAGTGACAGCGGCAAAACCAGCGCGATGCAGGCTAAACCGCCGCCGGCAAGTTTACGGGGGGATTTCTTGACCTGTATGCCATGTTGGGAAATTTCCAACGCTTCTTTAGGTGACACCAGCATCGCTTCCCGGGCCGGCTGTAACGCCGCCAGCACGGAGATCAGCACCGTCACGACGAAACTCATGGCAATTTCCCAGATGCTGAGGGAGAGTCGATCTACCTGAACCCGCACAAAAAGGATGGATATGGTCCGGCTGACGCCATGCAGCAAATATTTAACCAGAAAACTGCTGATGGGCATAGCCGCAATCCAGCCGGCCAGACCGAAAAAGGCGCCTTCCGCCAGAAAAACAATAAAGAGAAGATAGGAAGCGGCGCCGGTGGAGCGCAGGACAGCCAACTCGTGACGTCGGGAGGCGGCGTTTAATGCCACTAAACTGTAGACAAGAAACATGCCCACGAATAAAGATGCAAAACTCAAAATGGAGAGATTGAGCTGATAGGCCCGGATCATCGCCTGACCGCTTTTTCGGGTGGCCGATGGTGAGCCCAACACGACGCTGTCTGGCAGCATGCGGCGAATTTCCGCCAGATCCTCCTCGCCGGCTCCCGGCTTGAGCCGCAGGTCAATACGATCCACCAACCCGTAGAGGCCGGTGAATTCCTGAAAGGTGGCGATATCGGTAATGGCTACCCGTCCGCCTTCCACCATGGCCAAACCTTCAGTTTGCAAAACCTCCGCCACCCGGAAATCGGCTGTCTGATTGGCATGCACAAGAGTGAGAAAATCGCCTTGACCGCATTTATATATGCGCGCCAGGGACCGGCTGATAATAAGGGTATTGGGGTCTTTGATTAAATCCAGGCGGGTGTCGGTTCCCTGCCTGCCGGGCTCAGTAATTTGCCAGTTTCTGAGCGACCAATCCAGAGCCGGGTCAAGGCCGATTAAAAGAAAAGGATCGGAAGGAGGCTGCACCCTCCTGACATAAGTGGTCAGAATTGGCGAAGCAGCTGCAATCGCCGGCTGCTTCAACAATATGGGAATCAACTCTTCGCGCACATGCCCGCCCGGTTGTATCAGTACCCGGTCGGCCCGGCCGGCAATCAGATCCATGCTTTTGCTGAAAGAATCCAGCGAGGCATGAATGGATAGCCGAACACTGGTAAACACAGCGGCTCCCAGGGCAATTCCAAATAGTACGGTCAGCGCCCGGCCCGGGTGTTTCCGCATGTTGCGCAGACTGAACCAGATAAAAAATTTGAAGAAAAAGAATATGTGCTGCACGATCTATTAAGTTGATTGAGTTTGTTGTGTTTATTGGGTTGATTGTGTTGAATAGTTGATTAAGTTTATTGGAATGAAAAGGTTAAAGGCTAAGGCGCTGCCGCGCCAGCTGATAGCTGATAGCTCATAGTTGATAAACGGCTTGGAGGCCGGGAAGCTGGGAAGCATTTAAGAGGATTCAAGTCTTTATTCCGCATTCCGACTTCCGAATTCCAATGTCTCTGTCTTCTTTCCTGTCACCCTGACACCCGACATCCGGCACTTATAACCATTAACCATTAACAAATAACTATGTCGTTTCTTCTGTCCTCATTTTTTCCCCATTCCGCATTCCGCATTCCGACTTCATCAGCTATCATCCCGTCTTTGAGACTGAATTTTATTGTGGCCAGCGAGTCTGCCAGGGTGCTGTGCGTTGCGATGACGACCGTTCGCTTCCAGGTGCGATTCAGATCGGCCAGCAGTTCAACGACAAGTTGGCCGTTGCGGCTGTCTAAATTCCCGGTGGGCTCATCCGCCAGAATAATGGCGGGATCATTTATCAGGGCTCTGGCAATGGCCGTCCGCTGCATCTCGCCGCCGGAAAGCTGGGCCGGAAGATGGGTCAGGCGCCCTTTAAGGCCGAGCCAGTCTAAAAATTCCATGGCTTTGGATCTGGTTTGACTGAACGGCTTGCCGGCCAGTAGTCCGGGCAGAACGGCATTTTCCAGCACATTTAAGGTGGGCATTAAATTAAAGGACTGGAAAACCATGCCCACACCGTCCCGCCGAAAATGGGTGAGTTCGGCATCTGAGGCCAGGGCAAGATCATGTTCGGCAACCGTCAGTTTACCGCTGGTCGGCCGGTCCAGTCCGGCCAGCAGGGCAAGCAGTGTGCTTTTGCCGGATCCACTGTCACCCTTTAAGACGACCAGCTCACCGGCAGCAATTTCGAAGTCGAGTTGATTGATGCCGACAACTTCACTGCCGCCCAGCGAATATGTGCGCGTCAGATTTTGGGCTTTGATGATAGGCTTCGGATTTGGAGAGTTCATGCTTGCAGAGAAAAATTAAAGGCTGATTTTGGGTTTTGTTTTGATCCGCAGGGCATAGTAGGCAAACAACAGCCAGCCGGCCATCAGACACAAACCACCGACCGGTGTCAGGATGCTGAAAAGTCGAACTCCGGTTAAACTGATTAAATAGAGATTTCCCTGAAACAGGATCGTTCCGGCCACAAACAGCCAGCCGGCAAGCTGAAACGGGATGTTCGGGTAACGGTCCCTGGCGAACCCCATCAGGATCAGGGCTAACCCGTGGTAAAACAGATAGCCGGTGGCCAGATCAAAATTGGACAGGCCGCCCAAAGCTGTGAGTTGCGCTTTCAGCGCATGCGCTCCCATGGCTCCGGCCAGGACCGCTAGAAAGCAGAAAAATGCTCCAAGGGCGCCAAATATCTTCATTGCTTCTCCCAAATTTAAAAAAAAATAGAAGCAGGATCGGCCATGACTCGACTGAGCTCACCGAAGTCCATGCCGACGGCGAGTTTGCAGGCAGGGAATTCTGCAGGCCCGGTCGAATTGAAGCCTGTCCTACTTTTCAATTCAAATCAAATTGACAGGATACCTCAACTTTAGGCATTTTAGGCATTTTGCAATTTTGGAAATTTTCTGGGCAGCCTATTTTGCCAGAAATCCTTTCGTGACCGCATCTTCAATCAAGGCACCGACATAATCCCAAAGGTCGGGAGCGCCGTTTTTCACCGGTCGCATGCGATCATAAACCTGACTGCTCTTTATATTGTTCGCCTGCCAGGTCAACCCATCGGTAAAATAGTTGTGCAGCAGGGGCTGGACTCTGTCCAGGGCATTGGCAAATTTGGATTCGGGGGTTTGTCTGCTTTCGAAATCATCCCAGAGTGCTCTCAATTCTGCGGCCTGATCGTCAGGCAGAAGGCCGAAAATTCGATCGGCAGCGGCCGCCTCCCGCTCGCTCTGATCCTGTCGCCCCTCATCATCGTAGCAGTAGGTGTCGCCGGCGTCGATTTCGACCAGATCGTGCACCAGCAGCATTTTCATGACCTGCAATAAGTCGATATTCTTCTCCTGGGAATATTCCGCAAATAGCATGACCATCAGGGCAATGTGCCATGAGTGCTCGGTGGAATTTTCCCGCCGTGATTGATCCAACAAGACGTTTTGGCGCAGGACGTGCTTGAGCTTGTCGACTTCAAGGACAAATTCGATCTGTTTTTTAAAGCGCGCACTTTGTCCGGGTATCAGTTTCTGATCAACCCTAGCGGCGTGTTTGTCTGGCTTACTAGAATCCAACATCATCATCTCGCTCCTATTTAGCTTAGAGTCTTAATTGTAATTACTTTGCATTTTACGAAAAAATTTTTTCATCACGAAAACACGAAAGTCATCTTTTCTTCTTTTCGTGTTTTCGTCCTTTCGTGATTAATTTCTATTTTGGTCCCGGCTGGTTCGGATTAGGAATAATACCTTTATTTGTTGGATTGCGCGGCGACTTTTTCCTGAAGCACCCGCCAGTCATTTATTTCCAGCAGGGACTTGGTGAGCTGGTAACGTCCGCCGGCATACACTCCGTAGTCGCCGCCGCCCGCCATGGCCGAGGCAAAGCGAATAGTGTTGGCATAAAATTGCCAGGCATCGGTCCACTTTTTTTCAATGGCTTCGTCAAAGGGATTGGCCTGGAAGTCGGCTAATCCCTGGGACCAGATTGCGCTCATCGTCTGGGTAGCCGTTAGGATATCCGCATTGGTTTCCCGGATCGTGTTTTCAAATCTTTGCCAGTGACCGTTGACCCAGGAATCGGCGTGGCAGTTCAAACAGACCTTCTGCATGGTTTTTCGACGCAAATTCATTTCTTTTTCATCAATCAGATAGGCTGCGGCAAATCCACCGTCTAAATCGGTGGGCAGCGGCTGGCCGGCTTGGTTTCGGATCTTGCTCGTATCCGGGCTTTGCGGTTGCGGATGGGCGTAAATCAACCCGAAAATGCGCCAAGGCAGGCGATTGCTTACCTGGTGCGTTCTTTCGGCAACCACTTCACCATCCTTGTTAACCAGCAGACTGACATGGCAGGTGGCGCATGTGGGTGCAGTAAAATCCCGGCCGATGCTCCAGGGCACGGCATTGAAGTCCCAGGATTTATTCATGGCTGAAAAGATATTGCCGTGCTTGCTGGCCTCATAGACTTTAAAGGCCGGCACGTCGGGTCCGACGTGACATTCTTTGCAGGTGTATGGTTTACGGGCCATCTCGATTGAAAAGGCGTGGCGGGTGTGACAGGCCGCACAGGAGCCCAGACTGCCGTCCGGATTGATCCGGCCGACCCCTTGATTCGGCCAGCCTTCAATAACAGGAAATTCCAATTCGCCGGCCAGCTCCGTCTCTCGGGTCTCGCTGCCGGTGACCTTGAGCCTGGTTCCGTGACAGTAGTAACAGGCCTCCGCTTGGGTGGCTTCGTCGGCCGGAGCATAGGTCATTTTACCGTCGATGATTTTTTTCCTGCCGATGATGCTGATTTGCAGCTTCCGGTACAAAGGATTGGCATCCAGGTTGGCATAGGCGTGTGCCATGATATTTTTGGAATATTGCCCGGCTTCCTGGGAGTGGCAGGCGGCGCAATCATCCGGACTGACCACCACATGGATGTCATAACCGTTGTGCTCAAATGTGTCTGCATGGGATTTGGGGTTAAGCGTGTGACACTCGGCACAGCCCACGCTGGTTCCCAGCAGGTTCGCAGGCACGGTTGGGCTTGAAACTTTGAGTGCGGGACCTTCGGCAGCCATGGCCTGCTTGGGTGTCATCTGCGCATGGCGACTGCTTTGCCAGTCTTTGACCATCCCGGGATGAATCAATGCATGACATTCCAGACAATCCGCGGTCGCCTCGCTGACCGGCAGATCTGCCGCCCGACCACTTCCTGCATACAAAACCAATATGCCGACAATTAGCGCAAACAGAGCGTTTTTCATGATAGACTCCTTTATGATCGAAATATTTCACCCGACATAGCGCTTATTAGCATACGATCTTGAATTTGTCCAAATTTTACGTGCCTTCACCGATGAGCGGCAGTTCTTTTGTCAATTTAAAAATTACCAGGTATTTGGCTTCATCTTTTTCGTCGATATACTGCCGTTTCCGCAGTGACGCTAAAAGCTCGGTATCCTGCTCTTCACGCACCTTGGTCAAAAAAAGCCGTTTCCCCTTGTATCCGGGACCATTCTCGACAAATAGATAGGTCGCATTAGAATTCGACTGCAAATTGTGATGGGTGAGTCGATCACGCATGATAAATGCCAGGCTGCCATCATCCATTACGTTGGGTCTGGCATATACCGCCGCATCCACTTTACCGTCGCCACCGGCCGTAGCCAGAATGCCGATTCCTTTTGTATCCTCGAAGTATTGTTTAAGACTCATATAAACCTCCTTAATATTTGCAAAAGCATTTTAATTTGGTATAAATCGATATTAGAAACTAATACCAAAAAAGATAAAGAAAAGGGATCGCAGCAATGAAAATTTTGGAAAACCTGTGGCAGGTTGGTGGTGCTGAGTTTACAACAGTTGAAGATGCGGCAATCATTGAATTTTATGTTGGGTCTCGATGCGGACATTCTTTGTGAGGGGCATTTTGGTATTTACCGCGGCAAAGATACAGTTAAAAAATTTATCGGGTCGTTTCTGCTTTAAATTTCCGAAACGCGGTCAACTCGTTTTGCAAGGAATTGATTATGGCTGACAGGACCGCAAAATCATCTAGTAAGCCGACTACCGGTATGTAATCCGGTATCAGATCCAGCGGCACGATGAAGTAAAGCAAACCGCCTCCGATAATCCCCGTAATGGCCGGATGAAGCTTGTATTTTCCTTTGATTGAATCAATAAAAAGGATGTAGAGATCCTTGAGGTCTTTTAGAATTCGCTTTAAAACCGGTGAAGCTTTGCCCACTTTTTCCCAAAATTCTTTTTCATTTAAAATTTTGCTGAAATCTCCACCTTTGGTATAACGCAGCATCCTATCGTACTGCTTTCGCTGCTCCGGATCTATCAAGACACCATAAGCCTGGTTCAGTATTTTTGTGATCTCCTCCGCCTCTTCGATGCGGTCGGCATTCTTGTCCGGATGCCAGATTTTCAATTGATCATGATAGGCCCGTTTGATCTCCGCTGAACCGGCATTCGGATTGGTTCCAAGTATTTCATAATAATTTACCATTTTTTCCGGGTTTTTTCTCATTTTGTTCCTGCCTGCGTCCTTATAAGCCAATTATGATATAGGCTAGTTCTCAATATTTTACAAGGAATTGAGTTGCAGCCGCCAACATTTACATGCCTAAGAAATAAGTATTTTAAAGACAGCTGGCCGGACCCGGCCGGGATTACAAAAGCAATTGATATTTTGCGGCATCCATCGATAACAACGGCCACTTTTTATAACCCCTGTGTTTAGGAGTGACGGTAAAATTAATGCCAAAATTTTAGGAGTTGATTTTTTTCTGGGCCGTAACGCCGAATTTTTTCATCCGGTTCCAGACCGTGACCCGCGAAATCCCCAAAATATCGGCCGCCTGCGACTGGTTGCCGCCGGCACGTTCCAGGGCCTCGATCAGCTGCTGCTTTTTCATATCGGTACGGTTGAGGTGTGGTGTTTGGGTATTTCTAAAGGCGTTATGGGCCGAGTTTAGGGGCGGCGGAAAATGATAGGGCTGAATTACGAGCTCCTGGCAGGTAACAAAGGCATATTCAAATGCGCTTTTTAATTCCCTGACATTGCCGGGCCAGGTATATGACATCAGCAACTCCATGGCCTCATTGGAAATTCCCATAATTTTTTTATCGTTTTTAAGTTGTATGCGGCGAAAAAATGAATCGGCCAGCAGCGGGATATCCCCCACCCGTTCTCTAAGCGGCGGTACCATAATCGGTATGACGTTGATCCGGTAAAATAAATCCTCCCTGAAACCGCCCTGCTCCACCAGTTTTTTCAGGTTGCGGTTGGTGGCGGAGATGATCCTTGCGTCGATATGAATCGGCCGGTTGTCACCGACGCGTTCGACGACTTTTTCTTCCAATACGCGCAGCATCTTGACCTGGGTGGACAGGGGTAAGTCACCGACTTCATCAAGGAAAATGTCTCCACCGTGGGCTGCTTCAAAGCGACCCTCACGGCTGCGGTAGGCACCAGTGAAAGCGCCTTTGACATGTCCGAAAAGCTCGCTTTCCAACAGCGACTCCGTTAAGGCGGCACAATTGACCTTGACATAGGGCCTTCGTCTGCGCGCTCCGGTATCATGAATGGCCTTGGCCACCAGCTCTTTTCCGGTGCCACTTTCTCCGAAAATTATCACCGGCGCATCCGAGTAAGAGGCATTGCTGATCAAATCAAACACCTGCTGCATGGGCGCCGAGGCTCCCAGAATTCCGTGAAAACCGTCTTCAGTCTTCAGCTCACGGCGAAATGCCTCGATCTGGGTATCTTTTTCAATCAGCTCCGTGATGTCGGTCATGGTCTCCACCGCGCCCATCTCCTTGCCGTCGGTATCGTGCAGCAGGGACGCATTTTTCAGCACATGGATATAGCTTCCGTCTTTTCTCATCAAAGCGCACCTTCTCATGCTGACCTCGCCGGTTCTAAAAAGGCTGCACCACTTTTCACCCTTGCGTTCGCGGGCGATCTCGCAAATATTGCAATTGAATATCGTACAGAGTTTTCCGATAAGTTCTTCATCGCAATACCCGGTCATATTTTCCAATGCTTTGTTGACGGAGACGATGGTACCGTCAGCGTCCACGATCATGACGCCATCCTGGATGGTGTTGACCACTGTTTTCCAGTATCGGTTTAATTCCTGTTCGATCATGCTATATTTCTCCTGTTAAAAATTTAACATATGTTAATTAGCAATGTTTAACATATTTAACACTTTGCTGACAATATTTTTTTCAGAAGCGTCGTAGATTTTCCAAGTTGGGTGGATGGTCAAATTCGCATAGACATACTTAACATTCTGTTATTGCTCAGTATACTATTAGAAATTAATCTTGTAAGCCTTATACGGTACCGAATTATCAAATGATCTGGCATTGAATTTGCTGATAAGGATCTAAAATAGTCCAGAGTTATCTGTTTGAGGAAAGTCATGCAGCACAAACTTGATCTACGCGGCGCCATCATTCCTTTTTCACTGCTTAAAGTGATCCAGGCGCTTAAACTGATGGATCCCGGTGAAACACTTGAAGTCCATTGGAGCGATCCGGCTACGCCGGCTGATCTTTTCAAAGTATTACCGGATTCAGCCTATGAGATAATCAGCCTGGATGAACTGGCGGATCCTCAACCCTCGTATCGATTAACGCTGGTAAAAAAGCAATCTGATACCATCAACCAAGGAGGTCAAAAATGACGGATTTAAATTCAATTGAAGTTTCAAACACGGTGGATGCCAGGGGCAGCGCCTGCCCGGGTCCCCTGCTGGAAGCCAAGAAGGGCATCGGCAAAGTTAGAGTGGGTGAAGTGCTGGAAGTCTATTCCAATGATTCGGGTACCCGCACGGATATCCCGGCCTGGGCCAATAAGGTCGGTCATGAATACCTCGGCGTTGTAGAAGCAGCGGGTTACGATAAACATTTTGTCCGCAGAAAAAAATAGGTGGCAGCATGACAACCCCGCAATTCACTGCCGATGAAGGAAAAATTCTGATCCTGGCAACAGAAACCTGCGCTTATCCCGGCGCCAACTCGGTGGGGCAGGCCCATTCGAGTTATCCGGCCAACACCTATATATTGAGGGTCAGGGCGCCGGTTCTGTTCCCGGAGCAGTTCTACCTTGACTGTTTTAGAAAAGGAATCAGCGGGATTATCATCATGTCCTGCGGCGAGGAATGCCCGTACGACGGCGCCTATCACGCGTTGGCCAAGCGCCTGGACCGGGTTTACCCCATGATGCAGGCGCATAATCTGGATATCCGCAGGCTGCGTCTGGCAGCCATCTGCACGGTGTGCAACCGGGCCTTTCTTAAAACGGTCAATGATATGAATGCCCTGATTCAGGAATTGGGGCCTCCCGAATACCGGAAGGCCGCCTAAAGGCTATCTGGAGAGAAGAATGGCAAACTTAAATGTCATGGAATTCGATGCCGTCGTGGTTGGCGGCGGAATCGCCGGTTTACAAACAGCCTTGGACCTGGCGGATCAAAGTTTTAAAGTGGCCGTCGTGGAAAAAGACGCCACCATTGGCGGTAAAATGATCCGGCTTTCCAAAGTTTTTCCCACCCTTGATTGCGCCAGCTGCATCACCACACCCAAAATGGCGTCAGCCGCCCACCATGACAACATATCCATTTTTACCTATTGCGATGTGAGCGCCATCAAGCGCACTGGGGATGGTATCGTGGCCTCCCTGACCCAGCGACCCCGCTATGTGGATGCGGATAAATGCATCGGGTGTCGCCAGTGCGAATATGGATGCCCCGTCTATGTACCGGATGAAGAACAGGGCGGATTCACCCTGCGCAAAGCCATCCGCATTCCCTTTTCGAATGCCATTCCCCAGCTGGCAATTTTAGATGCTGAAAACTGCTCGCTGTGCGGAAAATGCGCCCGGGTCTGCCCGACCCAGGCGGTGGACTATTTTCAGCAACCCGAAAATTTAGTGATCAAGGCCAAAACTGCGGTTCTGGCCACCGGCTTTAAATTGACCGACCCCGGACAGAAAAAAGAATACGGACAGGGCCAGGTTGAAAACGTCATTACTTCCTTGCAGATGGAGCGTCTGCTGGCGCCTCACGGCCCTTATCAACGGGTCATGCGGCCTTCCGACGGCAAGGAACCCGAATCCATTGCCTATGTGCAATGCGCCGGCTCCCGGGATAAAAGCCTGGGGGTTTCCTACTGCTCACGGGTATGCTGCATGTATGCCATCAAGCAGGCCATGCTGCTGTCCGGATCTTTGCCCCTGGCGGACATTACCATTTACTACATGGACATCCGCGCCTTCGGCAAGGGCTATGAGCAGTTCTATCAGAACGCCAAGGCCATGGGAATTGAATTTGTCAAAGCCAAGGTGGCCAAAATTTCCCAGGGCGAGAACCAGTCGGTTCAATTGCGTTATGAAGATCAGGAAGGCCGGGGCGGCGTGCTGACCCGGGACCATGACCTGGTCGTACTTTCCCTGGGAATGGTGCCGGAATGGAATCCGGCCGGGATCTGTCCGGTGTCAACCGATGCGGATGCGTTTATCAAAACCATCATGCCAAAAGTTGCCCCTGCGCTGACCGACGTCGAAGGCATCTTTGTAGCCGGTGTGGCGGCCGGCCCCAAGGATATTGTGGACACCATCGCCGAAGCCGGAGCGGCTGCCATGGAGGCATCCAATTATTTATTCCAATTAAAGAAGACAGATGTCAGAGATCAGAAGACAGAAGAAAGAATCCAAGCTGTTGCAGCCGGGTGACATCCAAATCCGTCATCAGTCATCCGGCCTCTGATCCCGGTCATCTGACTTCTGAAAACAGGAGCTTATTGCATGTCATCGAAGCCCGAAAAAAAAGAGCGAGCTGAAAAAAAGGTTGGCGTGTACATCTGCCACTGCGGGGGCAATATATCCGACCATGTGGATGTTCAGCAACTGGCGCAAAATGTCAAAGACCTTCCCGGCGTAACGGTCACCCACACCAACATGTTCATGTGTTCGGACCCCGGGCAGGAATTGATCCAGCAGGATATTAAAAGCGGTAAAATCAACCGGGTCGTGGTGGCTTCCTGTGCCCCCAGTCTCCACGAACTGACCTTTCGCAGCGCCATCAAACGAGCCGATATGAACCCGTATCTCTACGAGCATGCCAACATCCGCGAGCAGGTCAGCTGGGTGCATGACGGCGAAAAGGCAACCCACAAAGCCACCGGCCTGGTGGCGGCCGCAATTTCAAAATCCAAACACCTCGAGGCCCTGGAGCCGATTCGGGTGGATGCCGTCAATCACGCCACCGTCATCGGCGGCGGCGTGGCCGGACTGCGGGCTGCGCTGGATCTTTCCCGCCGCGGTATCGCGGTCGCTTTGGTCGAAAAGTCGCCTTTTCTGGGGGGACAAGCCTCAAAACTCGACAGGTTGTATCCCACCGGGGAGAAGGCCGGAGATTTGGTCAAACAACTGGCGGATGCGGTTTGTGCGGAGGATCTCATCAAGGTGTTCACCTGCGCCGAGGTGATTAAATCGGAAGGCTACGTGGGCAATTTCAAAATAACCGTTAAAATACGACCGCCGGCATCACCGGCCGATCTTGCACAGCTGGATATGCTGGCCGAACAAAATGCGGAGGTGGGTGCCTTTGTGCCTTTTGCGGGTTATTTTCCGGCCGCGATCGCCGCTGATAGTCAAGAAGTCGAACTGGACAGCGGTGTGATTGTTTTTGCCACCGGCTTCCAGCCGTATGCACCGCGCAAGGGTGAATACGGTTATGATATTCATCCGCAAGTCATTACCCTGGCGGAATTGATCCGGCATATGCATGCCGGGACCTCCGACGGCAATACGCTGTGCATTGAGGGAAGAAAAATCCGCCGGGTGGCCCTGGTCCATTGCGTGGGAAGCCGGCAGATTCCAGGTATTCATGAGGAGCGCCCCGACGGAACGCTGAACGAATACTGCTCGCGTACCTGCTGCACGGCAACATTGCAAGCGGCCTGTGAAATCAGAGAACGTTATCCGGCCACCCATGTCTTTGAATATTATCGCGATATCAGAACCTATGGCCGCGGCCAGGAAGAATATTACGAGCGGGCCGGCCAAAATAATGTGACATTTTTTCGCTTTGAGCCGGATAATCCTCCGGCCGTCGAACCCTCTGAAAACCCCGAACATCCCTTAACTATAAAAGTTATCGACACCCTGACGTTTGGCGAGGAAATCGAGGCCGAGGTAGACCTCGTGGTGCTGGCGGTCGGCATGGAGCCCCATAATATCGGCGATCTGGTGGACATGATGAAACTGCCGACCGGAGCCGATCGTTTCCTGCAGGAAGTCCACCCCAAACTGCGGCCGGTGGAACTGGCCAATACCGGAATTTTGCTGGCCGGAACCTGTCAGGCGCCCATGGATATCGGTGAAGCCTGCGCCGGGGCCCAGGCGGCCTCGGTCAAAGCTTCAGCGCTGCTTGCCAGGGGCTATGTCGAACTGGATCCCTTCGTGGCCGAAGTCGACCTTAATCGCTGCAGCGGCGCCGGCAAGTGTGTCGAGGTCTGCCCGATAGATGACGCCGTTATCCTGGAAGATATGGATATAGCGGGGCAAACCGTAAGGCGCGCCCGGGTAAACCCGGCCCTGTGCACCGGATGCGGTATTTGTGTGGCCGTATGCCCCGATAATGCCGTCGACATCAAAGGCTGGACCCTCAGACAATACGAGGAAATGGTGGATGCGATTGTTGCAGCATAGGAGGCAAGCATGAGCGAGAAAAAGACGATTGATAAGGAGGCGTTGAAAAGACTGCGCGAAGAACGCGGGACTTGGGTGGAAAACGCCAAGAAATCCATCAGCGCCCAGAATCAAATCATCAAACAAATTAAGGCCCAGATTGCCGACACGGCCAAAACTATCCCTGAAATCGCCCGGGCAACGGATATGTCGACTTCACAAGTTTTACTATATGTCGCGGGACTGAAAAAATATGGCATCGTGGTCGAAGGCGATAAGGATGGAGACTATTTTAAATACGGTTTGGCACCTTGAAAGTGCTGAAGAAAAAGCAAATATGAAGAAGTAGAACTATTTAGTCAATGGAGAGCTATTATGAGTTCAGCGGTTAATCCTGATTTATTGCTCAACCTGAAAAAATTTGGCGTTGATGATGCCGCCGCCTGTTTTAATTGCGGCAACTGTACGGCGGTGTGTTCCCTCTCATCGGAATCCGATCCATTCCCGCGTAAGACCATCCGCTACCTGCAGCTCGGGTTGGACAACAAACTCATGCAAAGCACTGAGCCCTGGTTGTGTTATTATTGCGGTGATTGCAGCGATACCTGCCCCCGCCAAGCCAATCCCGGCGAGGTGATGATGGGACTCAGGCGTTATTTGACCTCGCGCTACGACTGGACGGGAATTTCGCGCCTGTTTTACACTTCCAAGGCATTTGAAGTGCTGTCTATTCTGGTGGTGGCTGCTCTGGTGGGGTTGGCGTTTTATTTTTTTCACGGGCCCATGCCGACCGACCGCGTTGCGCTCAATGTGTTTGCGCCCAACACCACCATTGAGATTTTGGATATGATTTTACTGGCGGTGCTTTCATTTTTTCTGATAAGCAATGCCTTTCGAATGTCCAAAGCGGTGATGGCCGCCACCGGCGACCCCATCCTCAACGGGGGCTCAATATTCGGAATTCCCGCGCAGGCATATCTGCGTGAAGCCAAAGAGTTTGTGGTTCAGTTTATTACCCAGCGGCGCTTCGATACGTGCGGCACCCGCTCCCAGCGCACCCAATGGATTGTCCATTTGCTCATCATGACCGGATACTCGATCGTCTTTTTGCTGGTGGTTCTGGGAATCCGCTGGTTTCAGCGCGACGAAATTTATGCCCTCTGGCATCCGGTGCGCTTGCTGGGTTACTATGCCACCTTTGCCATTTTATACGGTGTTTCTTATGCGATCATCGGCCGCTTAAAAAAGAGCAAAAGTGTTTATCAGCACACCCATTCAACGGACTGGGCCTTTTTAATTCTTCTGTGGCTGACCACCTTTTCCGGATTTCTCATCCATGCTACCCGGCTGCTGGAGCTGCCGCTCACAACCTACTACTTATATGTAATTCATTTAATGATTGCGGTCCCCATGCTGGTGATCGAAGTACCCTTTGCCAAGTGGACGCATCAGCTCTATCGACCGCTGATTTTATATCTGATGAAAGTCAAGGCAAGTGGCGTCAAGGCCGAGGCCTAAAATAAAATAATAACCGTAAGGATACCTGAAAGGAGAAAACATGGCAGAAAATAAAGAAGAAAAAATACTGTATATCGGCACCTGTGCCGGCGAGGATCCGGAAAAAGCGTCCATGCCGTTTGTAATGGCCTGTGCGGCTTTGGCCATGGACATCAAGGCCACTGTCGTTTTGCAGGGAAACGCCGTGTACCTGGCACAAAAAGGCTACGTTGACAAAATGCCGCCCGGTGGGGGCTTTCCGCCCATGCGAGAGCTGCTGACCAATTTTTTGGAACTCGGCGGCGAGTTAAAGGTGTGTGTGCCCTGCATAAAAAGCCGCAATATCCAGGAGTCTGAATTGGTTGCAGGTTCACAAACAACCGCCGCCGGCGCTTTAAATATTGCCGCCATCGAGGCCAATGCCGTGATGGTATATTAAAGCGGGGTAACTATATATCGGAGTGTTGGAGATCTGGAGTAATGGTTAAAAGGTGGGAACCTTTTTAACTAAACTCCCATACTCCATCACTCCATTACTCCACGCTCGAAGGACTCAAGGACTTTAGTCAATCTTGAGAAAAATCTAATCCGGGTTTTAATTCCAAACCCGAATAGACAAGGTGAGGCCAACATGGAACCCGTCGCCAATTACAACCCGCCCAATCGTATAACCGATCTGGTAGCGTTCAAAGAACAGGGCTTTGATGTTGTCTGTAATCCGAGCTTTGAAATTTTGCCGGTCGACTTTGTCCATCGGGATCATAAATACCAGGCATTTGTTTTTCTCTGCCGCTTTAAAGGCAGCCTTAATGGACAGGATTACATGTTCAGAAAATGCTATGCCCGCGGCTGCCCGCACAATCTGTGTCCCCATGTATCCCAGGCCATAATGATCGCCAACCGGTATCTGCAAAGAGATTATAAAAGGCTGGCGGATGCCGGTGTTCAGGTTAAAAAGCGTCTATTCACGTTAGCGGATATGGTCGTAAAATTTGATGAAATGAAGGAAGAACAAGGCCCTCTCTTGACGCTTCACGACTATATCAATATCGCCCAGGAAGGCAATGAAGTCGCGGTGGAGATGGCCGTGGAGTTTGTCCCCGGCGTGGAGCATTTTGCCAATTACAAAAACCAGCAGGTATTTTTAATGGTTAATTTCGCTATTACGACTTTGGGAAAAACCCACCCGTATGAGCGCTGCCTGGCCTGTTACGAGGCGGATAAAGAAAAGCAGGAAAAGCCGCAGAAGATCGATATTGCCAATCAACGCTTGAAGATCCTGTATGATGAATTTGACCGGGTATCGATAAAATATGAAAAACGTTTTTTCGGTTAACCGGAACCCGGGCAACCGGGAATTATATGGATGATTATTCAATTTTAAAATGAGGTGCCATCATGTATGCCTTGATCTATGACGAATTTGATCTATCCCAGCGTGATAAAGAGGTCATCTCTGTCCACAGAACCAGAAAGACTGCCGAAAAGGCTCTGGAGAAAAGGCAGCGCAAATTGGGCAGAAGAGTCTGGGAGTGCAACACCCGAATCGTATGGGCTTATGAGCAAGTTCGCGCTGGCGATACCATTAAACCAAGCGCTTTTGATACCTGGGCGCCGGGTGAAGAAATCCCCGCGGGAGATCGGGTTCCGGATGGGGATTGAATGAATCTCCTCGCGGTTTCCGCCTGGATCAATTTATGGAAATTGATAAGGCTTTCTATGACCTTGCTTTAGGTAAGTGCATCTTGTATATAAGACAGGCAGTTTCAAATCCAGTCGCTTAAATTCTTCCCGGGAGGTATTCCATGCTTGATTTCACCCTGACATCTGAACAAATAGCGTTACAGCAAAAAGCGCGCGAATTTGCCAAAAAAGAGATTTTGCCGGTTGCCGGGTACTATGATGAAATCGATGAAACCCCTTTGCCGTTGCTGAAAAAAGCCTATGATGACGGGCTGATGAATAGTTCAATCCCTCAAAAATACGGCGGTAAAGGCTGGGGGTTGATTGAGAGCGTGGTCATGACCGAAGAGTTCGCTGCTGCCTGCCCGGGCCTGGCCACGTCGCTTTTTGACAACTCCCTGGGTCTGGAGCCGCTGCTGCTATGCAACAATGAACCACTCAAAAAAAAGTATCTCCCAAAAATTTTAAACGATTTTAAACTCATCTGTTTCGCCACCTCCGAGCCGACCATGGGCTCGGATGTTGCCGGCATCCGCTGCAAAGCCGAGCGGGATGGGGATGACTATATCCTGAACGGCACCAAGTACTGGATCACCAACGGCGGCATTGCCGATTACATGTCCATTTTCGCCACCGTGGATCCGGATTCGCAACACGAAGGGGTGTGTGCCTTTCTGGTGGAAAGGGACTGGCAAGGGGTGTCCATCGGCCGCAAAATTCCAAAATTGGGGCAGCGCGGCTCCAACACGACCGGCATAAAATTAAAAAATGTCAGGGTTCCCAAAGAGAATGTCATGGCGCCTCCCGGCGAAGGTTTTGTGCTGGCCATGCAAACCTTTTCGCGCACCCGTCCGGCCATCGGTGCATTTGCCATCGGCACCGCGCGTTCCGCCATGGAATTTGCCATCGATTATGCCAAAAAACGCCGTGCCTTCGGCACTAAAATTGGAGATTTCCAGGCCATTCAGCATAAAATAGCCGAAATGTATCAGAAGGTTGAAACCTCCCGTTTGCTGGTGTGGAAAGCCGCCTGGGAGGCCGACAGTGCGATGGATCCCACGATTTCAGCATCGATTGCCAAATTCTACTCCACCGAAACCGCACTCGAGGTCGCCAATGAAGCCCTGCAGATCTTCGGGGGCTATGGCTATACCAGAATGTTTCCCATCGAAAAGCTGCTGCGGGATGCACGCCTGTTCAGCATTTATGAGGGCACCAGTGAAATACAACGCCACATCGTCGCGGGATATGCCATGAACGTCTATCAACCGATTATGCCGCCGTTGGAGGAGCTGCCGATTCATCGCGAAATGGATCCGGCCGGGTTGGAAGGTGACAAAGGCCAGTCTGCCTGGCGCTGCCGGATTTGCGGCTATGTTCACTATGACGATGAAGCGCCGGAGGAATGTCCCTACTGCTTTTTCCCGAAATCCGCTTTTGTTGAGGTTTAGCAGTTATTTTTTAAACATGCGATATATGACCAGCAGAACGATGGCTCCGCCGACCGCGATCATCAGACTGCGAATATCAAAACCGCTGACAGTGCCGAAGCCGATTCGAGAGCCGATAAAGCCGCCCACAAATGCACCGGCAATCCCCAGGATAATCGTGATGACAAACCCGCCCGGATCTTTGCCCGGCATGATAAACTTTGCAATAATTCCTACGACCAATCCCAAAACAAGCCAAGAGAGAATTCCCATTTTAGTCCCCTTTCAAAAAAATAGTAAGGCAGCCTACAACAAATTAAACAAATTTGTCAATACAGACTGATATAGCTTATTCACCTGCCCGGAAATAAATAATTCTAATAAAAATCTTATATTTATGGTATTATGTAAGGTTCAGAGGTTCTGTGTTCGGAGGCTTGGGCGCCTTCGGCGGGTTCAAGGTTATTCAGGCAGCTAATGATTTAACGCCATTCATAATACCAGGAATCGACGTTATAGCTAAACCGTCAATTGCTGAACCCAAGAACCCTTATAACCAGAACCTTTGACCCCTGCCTGCCCTCCGTAGCCTGGAAGGCGAAGGAGGGAACTTTAGAACCCGTTTCACTTTGAAAGGATTTTAATGGACAACTCTGTTGCGGTATACCGGCTGCTGGAAGAAGAATTTCAAAGCATGGCCTTGCACCGGCCAATGCAGATTGAACGCTATGAAGCCGGCACCGAACTGGAATATATGGTTACGGGCGTGGATACTGCAAATCAAGCCAATGTGCGCCTGGTGATAGAAAAGTTTATTGGCGGTGGTTTTGCCGGTCAGGTGTACCGGGTCAAAGTGCTGGACATCAACACAAAGGAAGGCCCCCTCGATCAGATTCAGGTCGGGGGGATATACGCAGTTAAAATTTTAATCCCTCCTTCCGGTTTTTCCCGCCTGTTTCGCAATGCGCTTTACTGGCTCGGATTCCAGGGACCGTTTCAACTGCAGGTTAATCCGGCAGCTGCCAGGGCCGGTGCGCTGTGGCAAAAATTTATCAGACGGGGCGCTGAAATCGCTTTCGGACACGAAAACACCGTGGTGGACATCTACGCCACATTTGTCGACGAAAATTTGGGTAGTTGCGGTGAACTGAGTGAATGGGTGGAGGGACGCACCTGGCGTCTGGAGGTGGATGATCAGCTGGATTCCCTGAAGCGCTGGATCAAAGGCAAGCCGGTGGATCCAGAAAAGTTGGGATCTCCTGAATATCGCGCCAAATATAAGTTCATGCAACAATTTGTCGAACACCTGCATCAGATGGGCGCCCATGAATTTGCCAGACAGTATGAATGGTCGACCTGGAAAAGCCAGCCCAATTGCCTGAAACGCAGCGATACGGAAGACTCTCCGGCTGAAGGTTTGACCGCCGTTGATTTCCGGGCCGGTCTGGCGCTTTTGCCTTTTTTGCCAATGAGCCCGGGGGATTTTAAACTGATTATCACCGGTCTGCTGCGCGGCAGCCTGGTGCAGTTTGACCGGGGTGACCTGGAGAAACTGCGGCAGTATATCGCAGCCCACCAAAACGGGTTTGCCGGCCTGGACGGTATGCTCGCTGAGCTGGAAAGCGCGGAGGAGGTCTATCGCAACTCAATACCGGATATTACGCATAATCATGTGCGTCTGCTGTACAGTCCGCGACTATGGGCCACAATCTTTAAAAGTGCGGTCACCGGCTGGAAAATTCGCAATCTCATCAACGATCAATGCCGCCAAAACCTGCAAAACAATGGCCCGGCGGCGATCCTTTTTGCCCTGCTCGGACTGATACCATTGATCGGTCGGTTTTTTCGACGCGTCTGGGGCCAGCCTTTCTGGCGCACGCATTACTTTAACATGCTGACCAGCTGGAGCTATCTGAAAAGATCCATACGAGCCAAATCTATCGAAAATATAATCAGCTGGCATCGCGACGGTCGGGTGAATGATCAGACAGTTAGAAACTTGACCCGACAAATCTGGCGCTGCGCCTATCATTTGCCCCTGTCACTGCTTCCTGCCGGACTTCACAAAATATTGACCAATTGGCAGTATGCGAAAGAACGGCTGGAGTACTATCTGCTGCGACCGGTACGGTTATATTTCAAAAATGAACTGCGTGAGCAATGGCTGCGGGATATGGTTTCCGAAGGTAAAGAAAAGCACCTGTTAAGCGATGACGATGCTGCTGTTATCCTATCGCAAATTAAAGAGCCCTATATCCAGAAGTATTTAAAAAGTCTCGCCATCCATGTGTGCACCCTGCCGGTAACCCAGGTCGTCTCACTGTTGATAGCCGTAATTTTCATCGTCACCCACCCGGAAATGCCTCGGACCCAGGCCTATGCCATCGGAATCGGGATCATCGCATTTTTTCAGGTGGTGCCGATCTCGCCGGGATCCCTGGTTCGGGGTCTCTACGTGCTGTATCTGGTTATCCGGGAAAGAAATTTTAAGGATTACAATATTGCCGTTTTTCTTGGATTTTTCAAATACATCGGATATCTGGCCTTTCCGATTCAGATGACCTATCGCTATCCCGCGCTGGCCCGGTTTATGGCCGGTTACTGGGCCACCGAGGCGGTTCATGTTGTACCTGTTTTTGGTGAGCGGGGCGCACTGCTGGAGCATAAAATATTTAATCTTTTCTATAACTGGCCGCTGACCATCCGGCACCGCATGCAAAAACGACGTGAGCTCAGATCAGCCATGCCGCCACGATACTGGCATGTCGCGGTGTGTGCAATTGCGGCCATGGCTTTCTTTGTCATGCTTGATTTAATCTACTTAAATCATTCTGCCGTCCTGCCGGGTTTAAAACAGACTTGGGGTTTTGCCCTGGTGGTGCCGATGATTTGCGGAGCGGCCATTACGCTGGGCGCCGGGGGAGCGGAAATCAGAAAGCGGATTATCTGTGCCGCATTATGCGGGGTGGCGGTGGGCGCGTTTAGCACCATCATCTCGGCCGGCATCCATTCCGGTCCCCCGATCGCTATTGCGGCGATTATCATCAGCAGTATGTGGCGTATATTTGTATTGACGATTTTTTCAGTGGTCGGACTGCTGATAACGGAAATTAATCTGCCGGAGCCGAAAATCAGAGGACAGAGGACAGATGACAGAAGACAGAGGACAGATGACAGATGGCAGAAGAAAAGTGAATTCGGAAGGGGGAAAAAGGAATGAAGCTCATAGCTGATAGCAGTTAGCTCATAGCTGTCGGCTCATAGCTGATAGTTAGAAGATCAACAATCCTTCTTAGTAATTCATAAGTAGCTGATTTAAAAAAAAGCGCAGCATTAAATAATTAATCCGCCGAAGCTTCAATTTAGCAACTCGCTTCCGTTTTCAAACAACAGTTAACAATCCTGGATGAGCGAATTTTCAGGGCGGAGTAATTACTCATTACATTCATTTTTCTGCAGGGCTTCAATTATCTGTGGAAGATACGCTTCGGCTTTGCTCACGGGAAAGCGGGTTGAGGCGGCACCGCGATGACCGCCGCCGCCGAATTCGGCCAGCAGCAGTCCGGCATTTACCTTACATCCGGGATTAAATATGCTGTGCCCCACGCTGACGGCGATCATCTCCCTGTCTTTCTCTTCATGACGTATCCTGATGTTGACATATGAGTCGGGAAACAGGGAGTAGACCAGAAAGCGGTTGCCGAGCGGGGTATGCGATAGATGGCGAAAATCCGTTATGGAGACGTTTTTTTCCAGACGGGTGTTTTCTTTGAGAATAACAGTATACTGCATATTTTGTTGAATTACCGTTTCACAACGTTGCTTCACCTCCGGCTCATATAGGACCCTTTGGATATCGTATTTTCCGATGAGTTCGACCAGTTTATTCCAGTAAGGTTCGCAGGAATCATCTCCATTGAAGACGGTCATGGATAGCAGGATGTAATTATATTTTTCAGGCTGCAGGACTTGATCCAGGGTAAGATCGGCTGCATCAATTTTATCGGTGGCGGCAACCAATTCACAATAATCGCGTTTTAAATGATCTTTGTAATATTCGTAAATCAGGCCGGCCGCTGAGGGAGCTATCTTGAACACGCCTCTGAATGAACGAAAAATCCGGTTGGTATAGTGATGGTCAAACCAGAGCGTGCAGTTATCACGGTAAGGCAGGTTGGCGATGATGTCTCCTTTGCGGATATTGACCAGACCCCGTTGCAGCTCGCTGGGTTCGACCCATTTAACCGGTTCCCGGATATTCAGGGCTTCGCTAAGCAGGACGGCGCAAACAATCCCGTCGAAATCAGGCCTGGTTACAATTCGCATACGAAGAATTCCAAAGTCATAAAAACCTGTTGATGTTTTGTGATCGTTGGCATATTAGGCAATAGGTGGTACCCGGCTGACATTCTGTTGCCGACGTCGATTGAGCCTATGTATTTTAATAGGGTAGACTCCGAAAAAGCATAGCATATTATATATTCTTTAAATCTTCATCTTTCAAGGAGGATTCACGCCATGGCACTCTACCTTGTTCAACATGGAAAAAGCCTGCCCAAAGACGTTGATCCCGACCAGGGTCTTGCCGACGAAGGCATTGCGGAAACCAAACGCATCGCCGAAGTTGCCCGTGGTTATAAGATTAACGTGTCGCTCATCAAACAAAGCGGTAAAAAAAGAGCACGGCAAACTGCTGAAATATATGCTGACACTCTGAACCCCGCCGGGGGTGTCGAAGCGGTCAGCGGACTAAAACCGCTTGACGATGTCGCCGCATTTGCCGTCTCCCTGGACGCCGCTGCCAACACCATGTTAGTGGGTCACCTGCCTTTTATGGAGCGCCTGACCGCCTACTTGGTGACCGGTTCGGCCGACAAACCCATCTTTAAATTTCAAAACAGCGGAATTGTCTGTCTTGATAAAAATCCGGAATCCGGGATATGGCTTATTGTCTGGACTTTAATGCCAAAGATCGGATAATTTAGTTGAATGGTTGATTTAGTTTTCTGAGTTTATTGAATTACCCGGTTATTTACAAAAGTTGTATCGGGTTATAGCTTCTGGATTCCCGCTTTCGCGGGTATGACAGAGGTTGGCGGCCGTATCATTCTGCCGCTTTAGCCTTATCAACCATTCAACCCAATCAACGACTCAGCTTAATCAACCAGTCAGCTATTTAACCTATTTCCTATAATCAGTATTATCGGCCAAACGGAGAAAAAGATGAATTTTGAGTGTATTATTTACAAAAAACATCAGGGAATTGCGACCATTAAACTGAACCGACCCAAGGTACTGAATGCAATGAACAAACAGTTGTGGCTCGACGTGCAGCAAGCTCTGTCGGATGCCAGAAATGATCCCGCGATAAAAGTTCTGGTGATCAGTGGGGAGGGTCGGGCATTTTCGACCGGCGCGGACTTAAAGGAATCCAAAACCAGGTCGATAGAGGCCTACCGGGATTATCTGGAGGAACTCCAGGAGGCGTCGAGAAAAATCATTCGCTTTGAAAAACCAACTATCGCCGCCATCAACGGGTATGCCCTGGGATCGGGATATGAGCTTGCCCTGGCCTGTGATATTCGGATCGCCGCCGAAGAGGCCCAGATCGGTTCTCCCGAGGCCAAGGTGACTTCATCGATCACGGGCGGAGCTTTCAGACTGGTTCAGGACTTAATCGGCCCCGGAAAAGCCAAAGAGCTCCTGTTTACCGGTGAATACATCGACGGAAAGGAGGCTGAACGAATCGGCCTGGTCAACAAAGCGGTGCCCCTGGAAGTGCTCGATACGGAAGTCGGCCAAATGGCCGCGAAGATCGCTGCCAATTCAGCCATCTCTTTGAAGATGATAAAAAAAGGACTGCTGATGGCCCGGGGCGAAGTCAGTCTGGAAGCATTAATGGATTTCGAAATCGAAGCCTGTCTGACTTGTGTCTCCACCAAGGAAAGACAGGCATCGTTGAATGAGTTTGAAGACCGGAAGAGAACTTGATCCTTGATGCTGGATGCTGGATTCTGGAAAGGCGAGACGGCAAGATGGTGAGCAGGTGCGAGAGTGAGAGGCTGGGAAGGCGTATCGCGCGAAATGTTTCCGGGATTTTTTTCCTACTTCCGCCTTCCACATTCC
>Ga0210064_1000149_pt1 | contig 33388 bp, 38 predicted proteins | sample Muzzi_CordC_D2_FD_185531 | JGI IMG/M metagenome (GOLD analysis project Ga0210064, IMG submission 185531) | Wetland microbial communities from San Francisco Bay, California, USA, that impact long-term carbon sequestration - Muzzi_CordC_D2 (SPAdes) | ecosystem: Environmental > Aquatic > Marine >... | reverse complement strand
TGTAGCTTAACAACCTCGCCGACAATGATAATCGTGGGCGGCCTGATTACCTCCCTCTCCATCAAATCCGGCAATGACCCTAGCGTTTCGATATAAACCTTCTGGTCCTGTGTGGTACCCTGCTGTACAAGCGCGGCCAGAGTATCAACTGACAGTCCATGCGCCACAAGCTCCCTGCAGATATTTTCAACGCTATGCAGACCCATGTAAAACACAATAGTCTGTTTCGGCCTGGCCAGATTATCCCAGTCAAGATCGATACTTCCATCCTTCAGATGTCCGGTCACGAAAATACATGACTGGGCGTAATCACGGTGTGTCAGCGGAATACCCGCATAAGATGCACATCCGGAAGCCGCTGTAATTCCCGGAACCACCTGAAATGGTATCCCCTTTTCTGCCAGAGTTTCGATTTCCTCACCACCCCTGCCGAAAATGAACGGGTCACCACCCTTGAGACGCAGGACACGTTTACCTGACATGGCCAGTCGGACAAGCAATTCATTAATGCTTTCCTGTGACAGTGTATGGTTGTTTCTTTCCTTGCCGGCATAGATCATTTCTGCATCGCGGCGTACCATATCCAGGATTGGCTGTGACACGAGACGGTCATAGACAACCACATCGGCCTGCTGCATAAGGCGCAGTGCCCTGAATGTAATCAGATCCGGATCTCCGGGTCCTGCACCAACCAGATACACCTCTCCCCTGGAATCATAGGATCGATCGGCATCCTCGATAGCGTTCTGCAATGCATCACGCGCCTCGGTTTCACGTCCTGCAAACAACAATTCGGCAACCCTGCCTTGCAGCACACTCTCCCAGAAGTAGCGCCGCTGGTCTGCAATTGAGAATTTGTCCTTGACCTTCTGCCTGAAATCCTCGACCAATGTGGCTAGCCGCCCATAGGCCGCAGGAATGAAACTCTCCAGGCGCGACCTTAATAATCTAGCCAGTACCGGAGATGCACCACCGGTCGATACGGCCACCTGGACGGGCGAGCGATCGATTATAGAAGGCATTATGAAACTGCACAGATCTGGACTATCCACGACATTAACAGGTATTCGATGACTATTTGCGACAACCGATACCTGACGATTGGTCTCTTTATTATCAGTTGCAGCAATCACCAGAACCTTGTCATCGACGTCCTCATCCTGAAATTCCCTGTGCAGGTGTATGATCGAGCCCTCCTTCTGCAGTGCAACCAGTCCTTCACACACGGCAGGTGCGACAACGCTAACCCCCGCACCCGCCCTGAGCAATAATAAAACCTTGCGGACAGCTACCTTGCCACCACCGACCACCAGACAGGGCCGACTTTTCAGCTTGAGGAAGACAGGTAAATAATTCATCGATTCAGCCAGTTATGGGTATCCCGCACGCGGAACTAGGCAACATCCAGCAACGGATCCTGTTCTCCCGAAAACGCCGGCGTCAACAGATCATCATATCCACCGACATGCCGCTTACCAATGAATATCCTGGAAATAGTCGCGCGCCCGGCTACACTGACCAGTCCTGCAAAGCCATCGTGCCTGGATACAATAAATACTTTTGTTATGGCCACACCTTTTGATGCCAGCGATGGCTCATCCCGGTAACAGTAAGGGCAAATAGTGGTACAGCACCTACATATATCAATCATGCATCCACTCTCATCAAGTATATTTTTTATACCGGCAGCCGAGCATGTCGAGTTGCTGCTGTATAGGCCCGAAGACCGGCTTCAATTTCTTGCGCATCACGGTTCCAATGGCGTCAGTCCGTGAAAATACCGGATTTACCACGGGTTCATCAACCATAGATAATACCAGCATGGCATGTATCAGGCCTTCCATTCCCGGTACTGTGGAGAGTATCTCGCCCAATGCGTCATTTCCTGCCTGCCCACATGAAATCTGTGTAGCTGTCAATGCAATAATTTCCTCCATATTCTCATGTTTGTCATCACTGCTGCGCACCGCCCTGAAATACCGGGCAATTGCATGTAACAGCGCCACCACCACATCCTGGTTGGCCGGTTTGCTCAACACGGTACCGACAGTCCTGAGGAAACTTTGTCCTGCGGGGCTCAGCACGCGGCACAACTGAACAGCAAATGGATTTCCCGATTGTTGCAGAATCCCGAGCGTTCGACGTGTTTCATCCCACAGGGGATGCGGTGCAACTATTTCCGGAAGGTCATCGGGCACTGCCTGGAGGAAACCGACGTAATAGGCATTTTTATGTTTCCCCCTGGCCCAGATTTGCTGCCTGACTTCATTACTGACAAGGTCTGACTGAAGAACCAGTCGGATTGAAGCAATCACATCCGCCGCTTCTTCCTCGAATGGCAGGAACTCAACCAGAAAGTCAGCGAGTACCGGGCCCATCGCACTGCTGGCAACCGCGCTCTGCCTGAGCATGCAACGCGCGTTCTCTGCCGTTTGTGACGCCCACCAGGCTCTTCTGGCGATTTCACCGGTAATTCCCGTGGCATTCACCACGGCAACAACCGCTTCCGGCTCGCCCAGCAATAACAGGGACTCAAGAATCCCGTCACGCGCCTGCCCCATGCGAGTCCAGCGTTTCAGGTAGACCGGGTAACCACCCGGTGATCCGAGGACGTGGCCGGAAAGCACTTCACGAACACCACGCAAGTAAGTGTCATCTCGGCAATTGGGATTCAGCTTTACCCTGGCCTCACCTTTGCCGGACAGCGCGTACAGGGTCATGCTGGATTCATCAATCCGGACAGCCTCTATGGAACTTGCCAGCAGGACGTTAATCCGCAGGGCATCCTCTGCTGACAGTTTCATTGCTAGGGACAAGTTAGCCCATCAATGGCGCCTAGAGATCAAAACCTGCCTGTTTGTACAACTGTTTTACCATTTCCGGATCCTTTTCCACGCCATTACCGTCTTCGTACATTTTTGCCAGGGTGATCATGGAACCTGCCAACCCCTGATCTGCCGCTCTCCTGAACCACTGGACAGCCTTGGCGCTGTCCTGATCAACACAATCGCCCTCAAGATACATGAACCCAAGACCATGCTGAGCCAGCGCAAAACCCTGTTCCGCAGCGGCTCGCATCATTTTCAATGCCCTGGTTTCATTCCGGACCATTCCCAACCCGTTCTGGCACATAATCGCGACGCGATGCTGTGCATCCGGATCACCCGCTTCGGCAAGTGGTGAGAGAAACGTCATGGCTTGCGAGAAGTTCTTGGCCTCGAATGCGGCAACTCCACTGGTAAAGTCCAGTTCATTTATATCGGTCATGCAGTACCTCGTCAGTTTATCAACCACGGATGCGCCGCCCAGTGACTGACTGGACAGGAACTCTATTCGACAGAATGCTATGCTATCCACTCGGGAGTGTGTACCGAATACCCCTAAAGAGAGGATGTACCTGATTTTCCAGTAAAAACCCTGATTGCTGACATGGGTGAATGCTCCCCCGATAGGGATATTCGGAGCTATATTTGGCTCCTGTATACTACCGCCAAATTTCAGCAATCCTAACTGAAACAATGGTGTAGCTGAATTCCAAGGACTACTGGTCCAGCGCTGTTTTGATGCGGATGGGGTTCGTCCCGGGGCGTCCGGGCGCATAACGCTGCTACCCGGTTGTTTTGATTATTTTCTTTTCAGACAACAAGAGGAGTTCTCTATGAACCAGGCATACTATGATGCAGTGACGAAGATGGAAGAGAAAGGTGTTGACCCGGAATACATCCAGGGCTGGCAAGGCGGCTATCTCCTGAACCCGGAGCGCGAGGAACAGCGGGTTACCGATGCCTACTCCGCTGGTTACGAGGATGGCAAAGCCAGGAATGCGGATAACTTTTCCAACTGGGTCAAATAGGCCGACCCGCATGAAACCCCTGCAAAGGCGGGTCTAACCCGCCTTTACCATGCAGACCGATTATCCCCGGTTTTCGAACAGGTCCATAACTGACTTTTTCATGGGCTTTAAGGCTTCCGGCACCTCGATATCCATCACCTGGTCGGTTACCCATTTATTGTCCTTCTCTCCCATCACCGCCCTGACATACTCTCCAAAACAGCGCCGCATGGCAAAGCCCGGTTCATTATCAGGGCAGGAAAAGCTGGCATAATCCGCGGCTCTTTCATTGAGCCGGACAATCAGCGCGTGCCGGTAGTCACTCTTGCCCTCGGCATCCGTACGGTTTTCCTGCATGGTGTTCGCCAGATGCATCGCCAGGGAGGTAATAAATTCCTGGCGCTCATCCTGACTTAAATCATTCGCCGTCATGCGATCGACCAGATGCACGAGAAATGCCAGAAACTCCGTCAGTATATCCAGCCGCTGTGCATTGGTATCGGTCTGAAACCCCTCGTTTTCCAGGTTCAGGACACCCTGTTGCGCAATTCGCCACAGGATAAACGCCATGGCACCACCGGTCTCGGACAGCGAACGCTCCTTGTCCTTCCGACTCCACTTGCTTTTGACTCGCACCCCTGTACTCCTGACGGTTTACCCGTCACCGGTTCATTCTGGTTGTTGCCCGGACCATGGCCAGGCTGGCAGTGATTGTAAACACATGCTAGCATAGAAAAACCTAGAGTTTTGCTTAGGTATTCACCGTGTCGATATCCCGCAAGGAAATTCCGGACCTGCACCCGAGTACCAGCCACGTGATCGCCCCCGTCCTGAGGGCCGTGCGCACCAACTGCCATATCACCGATGCCCGGCATGCCGCCGATTACACACTATGCGTTTATCTGCTGAAAATGCGGGAATATTACCGCTGGGAATATAACATTCCCTTCAGCGCGACACTGCCGCACAAGGAAGTGACCGGCTGGTTGACGGTACGCGAGGCATTATGGAAAACCCTCGAAGAAAATCCGTTTGAGGAGATACCCGTGGCCAGCCGCCATTATGACCCGTTTGATGCGGAGGCCATAAATCGACATTTGACCGGGATAGGCTATGTCTACAGCAGTGGCATCGGACGTAACCGGAAACCGCATTTCTTCCTTGGTGACCTGGATGAACATTCTGACTATGACGGCTACACCCTGTACATCTCCGGCAAGGAATATGCACGCGACCTGACTGCCCCACCCGCAATGTGCCTCGGCAGGACGATATTTGTCCGGCGCGAATCACTGCGCCGTATGCTGTGGGAAAAGATCGAGGAATGGCGCTGGAACCAACCGGCCAATGCAATGCAAAAGGCCATCCGTTGCTACGATTTTGAAAACCTCCCGGAAACGGCACTAAACCAGATGACCGACAACGAAATCCGTTCGGTCATTTTGCATGAAATCGGTGAAGTCATGGCCGGTGCAGAACTGGGTAGCACCTGGGAAGATCTGCTGGCTGCCATAGCGCACAGCAAGACTGAATTGCTGCTGCGTGCAGTACGCGACCATCTGGCCGATGCCCTTTCCACCCTGCCCCGCCTGCTGGATGAACTGCACCCGGCATCACTGCATTTTTATATTGCAAACCTGAGCAATCTGCAAAAATCAATCTTCCCCAGCCTGATTTCCGCCTATGAAGATTGGGACAGGAGCAACAATCCCGCCGCCTTGATCCGGGTTTCCAGGAACAGCAGAGACCACTGGCGGGCACTGGCGCAGGATATTCTTGAATTGCATGGAAAGCCGAGCAGCGACTGCTGGAATGCCATCAATAAACTGGTGGAAAACCGTACACTCTGAGAGAATCCGTCAATATCACCTTGAAGGAGTATCAGGGCAGATCATGACCACTCAGGAAGTCACAACAGCACGCCCCCGGCTCGAAACCATCACCGAGGTAAAAGCCAACACCTTTATATTCGAGAAATGCCGGGCGTTGCCCCTCGATGTGTGTAACGAGATGATACACCGGTTTGAACAATGCACGGACGAACAATACGCGGGCCGAATCGGCCAGATGGTTTACCGGGACCAGAGCGTCAAGGTGTCCACCGACCTGGTTGTCAGCGGGAAACCGCATTGGCAGGATATCGACCGGGCCCTGTTTCGCTCCCTCGGCCTGGCCATGAAAGAGCTGCGTGAGACCTACCCCTACTTCAAGGGACCCTTCAAGGATGTCGGCTACGCCATTCAGCGCACCAATCCCGGCGAATACTATCACTGGCACATCGATGGCGGCAGCCATGAGTTCAGCCAGCGACAACTCGTTGCTGTCTGGTATCTGAATGATGTCAAGGGCCCGGGTGGAGAAACCGAGTTTTCCTGCCAGGGTGTGCGCATCACGCCGCAAGCCGGAAAATTGCTTCTGTTTCCGCCCTTCTGGACCCATGAGCACCGCGGCGTCACCTTGCAGAAAGGGATAAAATATATTGCCACGACCTGGGTGGTGTTTGCCTGAATTCGCCCCGCCGACAATGCGGCTGATCGAGCCGACCAGCACCAGTGAGCTCGCTCAATACTACGACCTGCGCTGGAAGGTGTTGCGCGCACCCTGGAAACAGCCGCATGGCAGTGAAAAAGATACGCTCGAGGCCGGCAGCATCCACGTCATGGTACTTGTGGACGGTGATAAACCGGCAGGCGTGGGACGACTCCATTTCGAGACTATTCGCGAGGCCAGGATCCGCTACATGGCGGTGGACAGCCGCTACCGGCACAAGGGTGTAGGCAGTCTGGTCCTGGCGGCCCTGGAGGAAAGAGCGCTCTGCATGGGTGCCACCGGCATTGTACTGGACGCACGGGAAACCGCACTCGGCTTCTATAGCAGGAAAGGATACCTCCCGACAGGACCCGGACACATGCTCTACGACTGCATCGCCCATGTAAAACTGGTTAAACAGCTTACTCGCTGAATATGAATCAGTATGCCTGGCCCGTAATCAACTCGGACTCCAGCATTTCGCCGTTGGTATCAATGCGAATCCCCTGCACACCCGGAACGCGCGCCAGAATATAACCCGATAACAACACCATCAGGTCTTCGTTGTTGTTATGCATGGCGGTCAGCATCCGGTCACCGATTATCTGGCAACGCTGCAACTGGTCCGGACTGTCGACCCAGTCCCGACTCATCTGCCAACCCCTGTCCATATCACTGTCGAGCTTGAGAAAGAAATCCTCGGCCTCGGTTACAATATGATCCGGCACGGTGATCGGGTATATTTGTTCTTCAACCACGACTTTCAGAATCATCCGCGCAACCTTTTAGTGTTGGTGAAACATGTTAACCACCGCCCATCTTACCCTATGCCAGCAGCCAGGTGCAGGATTTTCAGGATGCTGACCCGGCTGACTGCCGTCCTCGACCGTAAAAAACTCGATGCCGCCACCCGGCTCATCGCCGGTGGCAGTTTCATTGACGGCGTCCTGTCCGCGGGCATGGCGGCACAGCGGGTCAAACATAACGAGGAACTCTCGGTGGATGAGGTCCACATGAGGGAATTGAACAATATCATCATGGGCAGTCTGGTCAGGCATCCGGTATACCGTAGTGCTGCCATGCCGCTGCGGGTTGCCGCCCCCTATTACGCCCGCTATACGGCAGGTATGTCCTACGGGAATCATGTGGATGACCCGGTGATGGGCCAGGGTGATTTATACCGGTCCGATATTTCTGTCACCGTTTTCCTTTCCGGGCCGGACGACTACGCTGGCGGAGAACTGATCATACAGACCGCATTCGGTGAACAGAGCATCAAGCTGCCCGCCGGTGATGCCGTTATCTACCCCTCTTCCAGTGTTCACCGTGTTGCCGAAGTTACCCGGGGGGAACGCCTGGTGGCCGTCAGCTGGATACAGAGCCTGGTCCGTGATCCCGACAAGCGGGCCCTGTTACACGAGCTGAACCTGGCCAGGGAGAAATTGCTGCATGAAAAACCGGAGGCGGAAGAAACGATCCGGGTAAATCACAGCTACATCAATCTGGTGCGCATGTGGTCAGACCTGTAATTTGAACATCCCTGTAAATCGTCGCTCCGGGCTTCCTGCCCTCCCGCGACATACATTACATCCCTGTAAATAAAAAAGCCGCACGTCATCAATGCGGCTTTATTGTTTACAGGTGGGATCGGATCGAGATTAGCGGTGCGAGCCCTTTTCAGCGTGGGCCGTATCGACCAGTTTCATCGCAAGATCCCGGTATTCCTGGCGAAAGTGGTATAAGGGATGACCTTCTTCGCCGACGAAATAGTCTTCCATCTCAACGCCGTTTTGGTGTTCATATTCGATAAATTTTTTCTGCATTTCCAGCAGTTTCTTGATCATTTCCTGCTTGTCGCTCATAACCTTGCCTCCAGGATAAAGGGGAATTTTGTCGGGGACTCATGGATACCGGAGAATATAGCCCCTGGGTTTGTCTGAGAATATATCCCCAATGGGCAGTTCTAGCCCGGATATCTCACCGGGATCCCGGATGCTGGCGCACGACTGCACGGATGCAGGAGGTAGAGCACCAAAAGTAGGCGCTTTAGGCGAAGCTTCCGCTCCTGCTCACGCCCCTCGCCTGCATCCATGCAGACGACGCAGGAGCAGTTGCCGATGAATCGGGTGCCTGGACGCCGCTCTGGAGCGAAAGTAGTAGCCGTAGCTACCACTTGAGTGAAGAGCCAGTCCAGGCGCACGAGGACCAGCCAGGGCTGGGATAGGCACCTCCACAAAACACGTTGTCTTTTGCATGTTCAGCAGAATATCAATGGCTGTAATGAATTATAATCTTCCATCGCCGCCCGGTGAGAAATCCGGGGCTAGTAGCCGCCCTTGCGACGACTTTCGGGCAAGCCACCGATCTGACCTGCCTGCTTGCTGGGATTGCCTGGAAACAGGTCAAACAGGTCCTTGGAGTTGACCTTGCGTCCCCATTTGGCGCCCATATCCTTCAGCATCACTCGATTATTGGGCTGATTGCCGTTGTTGTTGAGGTACTCATCCCGCAGGTAATTGATGACATCCCAGTGGTCCTGGGTCAGGGTAATGCCATCGGATTCGGCCAGCGCCTTTGCGACCTCCTCATCCCAGTCATCCATGTTCACCAGAAACCCCGTTTCCGTGAGCTCGATGTTCCTGCCACCAACTTCCAGCGCCATTTTATCCTCCTTTGTATATCCTGAAATGAAATGAATGAGTCAAAAAACCATAAAATCAGGTGCAAATTCTGACTTGAGAGCGCGAAAAGGCAACCCCCCCGGTGGGGATAAACCGGGTTATTCGCCACCTGATTCCTTGACGGGTTTGATCCCCTTGTGCGGGATAAACAGGCCAAAACCTGTTTTACGGCCCTTGCCAAGCCCGAATTGCTGCAGCCTTACCGACTGGCCGGGTTCGAGATCAGCCACCATGAGACTACGGGTATGTAACGGCCCTTCCGGAAACGCATGTGTATGGGTGATGCCGCATAACATCTTCCGGCAATCGATATCCATGTCGCGCAACTCCCGGGTGGCACCCGCAAGAAACTCAGCCTCGTCGGTGCCTTCCTGCGTGATTACATAACGGGCGAAGAGTGTCGATAATGCACTCAACCTGTGAATATCGGATTTGCCAAATTCGAGCGGATGACCATCGATATCCAGTGTTTTTCCGGTCAACCCACGCGCATCATCCACCCGATGTTTCGGTAATCTCAACCGCAACCGGGTGCGTCGCGAGAGATGCAGCAATTCCTGCGTGGTATCTTCCGGGCGAAACCAGCCATTGCCGGAGGCGGCGCCATGAATCAAATGGACACCGGCAAGCGCTTCGTCGCACAGCCAGGGCAATGCCTCAAGCAGCCGGGTCGACAGGGCATAGGCATGATCAATTGGCAGGGTCGGACATTTGATCACGAACGCCAGATCGACAATGTCGTCGGGAATTACGAAGTCCGGTTGTTTTTCGCTATCATCACTCCAGTACATATTGTCTCACCTGCGGATTATTCAGTGGTTCTGTGCCGTTGAAAAGGCAGCCTCCAGGCGATCTTCCCAGTCTTCCGGTGTATCCGGAAACGGTGGCCGGACATCCATCCGGAAAAACACTTCGCCGGACCGCGCCCGCTCCCTGATCGTTTCCATCAGGGAATCGAAGGACTCGAGATCATGATCCTGCAGCAGAACCTCACTCAACCAAAGCATTCCATAACTCCATAATCAGTGCTGCCGATTTCTGTACCCCGGATACGGTCGTAATAGCGGGCGCGGTACAAAACACGTTCCTGACCGTTTCCGGGGTCATCCGTAAACGCCTCCCGCTTGTGTAGTATATTATTGCAGATAATCCCCTGACCGGCCTGCAGCCGGTGCCTAAAGATATAGGCAGAATCACTGGCCAGAAGTTCGGCCAAAAACCCCACTGCCAGCCGCGTATTACGATCATCTTTCCAGGCAATGCTGCGCGTGCGTGCCGTATACCGCATATGGAGTCCGCCGCTACGTTTTTCAACCGAGAATACCGGTCCGGTCTGTTCTGCGCGAATTAACCGGCCATTCTCCAGATTGGGCGGAATGGTCATGACGTCCGGCTGCATCAGCGCCTTAATATATTCCGGGTTCTCATCCCGTAGCAGGATATAGGCTATCTCCTGATCCAGAAACAGGTTATCCCCGCCGGCCGCTGCCGCAGACACACAATGCATCACGATGCCCCGCACCTGCTCAGTAATCGGGTTGTAATAGCCATCGGTGTGCCAGTTCAGAGGACGGTTGGTGTAAGGTATGTAACGCTTGCTGCCAGCACCGTGCAGTACACGCAGTGAGGTAATACTGTCTTCATCCGCGCGCAGGTTCCGGTCCAGCTGTTTCAGGCCGAACTGGTATCCGAATCTGCGGATGAGGTCCCTGTCAGCAATATTCCCGTCATTCGCCTCATAGATGGCAGCATTGGCTTTGCAGCAGCGCGCCAGTATTTCCGCATGCTCGGATGGTTCGGGTTGCGCCGGATCCCCGATCCGGACGACCAGATCATCCGCCGAACGCGGATACCGATCGAGTTTCCACTCGCGCCAGCGCCGGTAGGCGGATTCATCCCTCAGATCAAATGGTCGAAAAATGGAGGCTGGGTTTGACATGCGTCGTTCCGGAGTCGATTCTGCAGCAGGGAGTAGGGATAATAGTACGCACAAACGGAATTGTATTAACCTCGTTGCTGTTCTCTTGCATACCAATCTTAATAAGATTTATTCGCATCTTTTGTATGGGTTTTTTGACTGCGCGACCGGTGCCGCAGAGTAAAAAGACAATTAAGTACGCGTTAATATAAGAAAAAATTCTATCTCTATTAATAACTGCTGATGAGTTAACTAACTACAAGAATTTAAATAGTAATCTTTCCAATACCTCTTTCGAGATACAGGTCAATAACCGTGCCACCCCATGGGTAGGATATGTTCGGATTGTGCCCCCGCCTAGAATGCTTACATTCGTGGGGAAGCCACCTGCAAAGGGGTTAACCCACTGATTCCAGAGTCGCCTGCTCAGGATCAGCAGGTGGTTGCGCGCGAAGTTTTACGTACGATCCGATGGTGTAAGCGAAACCAAATCCTTAGGAGAGCTCCATGGCAAAGAACACCTATCCAACACCCATGCTGGATGAACTCGAGAACGGTCCCTGGCCGAGCTTTATTTCGGGCATCAAACGTCTGCGTGACGAGCACCCTGATGAACGCATCAACGCAGTCACCAACGGGGTACTGGGTCAGCTGGAACATTCTTACGAAACCCGCAAGGGTTACTGGAAAGGCGGTACCGTCAGTGTCTATGGCTATGGCGGCGGTATCATTCCGCGTTTCTCCGAAGTCGCTAACGCCTTCCCCGAGTCAAAGGAATTCCACACCCTGCGGGTACAGCCACCGGCAGGCAACTTCTACACCACCGACATGCTGCGCCAGTTGGGTGACAGCTGGGAAAAATGGGGTTCCGGTCTGGTGACCTTCCACGGTCAAACCGGCAACATCATGTTTATCGGTGCCACGACGGAAAACACCCAGCATTTTTTTGACGAAATCAATGAGTACGGCTGGGACCTCGGTGGCGCCGGGCCTTGTGTGCGAACCGCCATGTCCTGCGTTGGTGCGGCCCGCTGCGAAATGTCCTGCGCCCACGAACACGGCATTCACCGCTGGATGGTGAACAACTTCACCGATGATGTGCATCGCCCGGCCCTGCCCTACAAGTTCAAGTTCAAGGTGTCCGGTTGCCCGAATGACTGTCAGAACGCCATCGAGCGCTCCGACTTCGCCATCATCGGAACCTGGCGTGACGACATGAAGGTGAACCAGGAAGAAATCAAGAACTACATTGCCAAGAAAGGCCGTCAGTACCTCATCGACAACGTCATCACGCGTTGCCCGACGCAGGCCATCTCGCTGGACGACAATGACAACTTTATTGTAGACAACCACAACTGTGTCCGTTGCATGCACTGCCTGAACGTCATGCCGAAGGCACTGCATCCGGGCGACGACAAGGGCGTCACCATCCTGATCGGTGGCAAGCGTACCCTGAAGATCGGTGACCTCATGGGCACCGTCGTGGTTCCGTTCAAGAAGCTGGAAACCGAGGAAGACTACGAAAGCCTGCAGGAAATGGCCGAAGAGATCATCGATTTCTGGGCCGAGAACGGCCTGGAGCACGAGCGCACCGGCGAAATGATCGAGCGTATCGGGCTGGTGAACTTCCTCGAAGGTATCGGCGTTGATGTCGACCCGAACATGGTCAGCAGCCCGCGCCAGAGTTCCTATGTTCGCATGGACGGCTGGGACGAAGAGGCCGAGAAGTGGTTCGAGCGCAAGCGCGAGGAAAAACAGGCCGCTTCCGCGTAAACCGTCCAGACCTGTTGTCACAGACAGTCCCGGCTTTGCACGCCGGGACTGCTCAATAAAATACAGTTTTTCAGGAGAAACACATGGCACAAGAAATGCGTTCGCCAATTGAATCCGGCTGTCCTGACGGGTTTCAGTACATGCATCCGGTAATGCGTAAAAACTACGGCCAATGGGCCTACCATGAGGATGTCCGTCCGGGGGTACTGGTCCACGTGTCCCATAACGGTGACAAGATCTGGACAGTCCGTGCCGGTACCCAGCGTATCCTCGACCTGTTCACGCTGCGCAAACTGTGCGATATAGGCGATGAGTATGGCGAAGGGTATATCCACTTTACCATCCGCAGTAATATTGAGTATCAGGTCGCCGATGAAGCCAAGGTCGAGCCGCTGATCAAGAAGCTCGAAGAGGAAGGTTTCATCGTCGGTGGTACCCGTAACTCGGTCACCATGATTTCCCATACCCAGGGCTGGCTGCACTGCGACATCCCCGGTACCGACGCTTCCGGCGTGGTGAAATCCATGATGGACGAACTGATCGGCGAATTCACCAGTTGGGAAATGCCCAATCGTGTGCATATGACCACCTCCTGCTGCCAGATCAACTGTGGCGGCCAGGGCGACATCGCCATCAACGTCCAGCACACCAAACCGCCCAAGATCAACCACGACCTGGTATCCAATGTGTGTGAACGGCCTTCGGTTGTGGCCCGCTGCCCGGTGGCGGCCATTCGCCCGGCACTGGTAAACGGCAAGCCGTCGCTGGAAGTCGACGAGAAGAAATGTATCTGCTGTGGCGCCTGCTTCCCGCCCTGCCCGCCCATGCAGATCAATGACGCCGAGCATTCAAAGCTGGCAATCTGGGTCGGTGGTAACCACTCAAATGCACGCGGCAAGCCCACCTTCCAGAAGCTGGTGGCTTCCGGCATCCCGAACAACCCGCCGCGCTGGCCGGAAGCGACTGCCGTGGTCAAGAAGATCCTCAAAGCCTACAAGGAGAATGCCCGGGACTGGGAACGCATGAATGACTGGATCGAGCGCATCGGCTGGCCGCGGTTCTTCGAGGTCACCGGACTGCCCTTTACCAAGTACCACATCGACAACTGGCGTGGTGCCCGTAACAGTCTGAATGCATCCACCCATATCCGTTTCTGATCGCAGCTGGAAAGGAGTAACTCATGAAGCTTTCAGTGATGATCAATGAAGGTCCGTACCAGCACCAGTCCTCTGACAGTGCCCTGCAGTTTACCAAGGCCGCACTGGCGCAGGGTCACGAGATTTCGCGCGTGTTTTTCTACCACGATGGCGTGAATAACGGCACCCGCTATGCCGTTCCTCCGCAGGATGACCGCAACATCACCAACCTGTGGTCGGAACTTGCAAAGGACCATGACCTGGACCTGGTGGTCTGCGTTGCCGCAGCACAACGCCGCGGCATTATGGATGCCGATGAGGCCAAGCGGCATGGCAAGAGTGGCGACAATATTGCCGACGGATTCCGGATCTCCGGGCTGGGACAGCTAATCGAAGCCGGGATTCAGGCGGACCGGCTGGTCGTGTTCGGTGATTAGAAGGAGCAGATCATGTCGGAAACAATCAAGAAATTTCTCTACGTAAACAGGAAAGCACCGTACGGAACGGTGTACGCGCTGGAATCACTGGAAGTGGTACTCATCGGTGCGGCCTTTGACCAGGACGTCAGTCTGGCCTTTATGGATGATGGCGTATTCCAGATTACCAAAGGACAGGACACCGACGGCATCGGGATGAAGAACTTCTCCAAGACCTATACGGCACTGGGTGATTACGAGGTTACCAAGATCTATGTTGAAAAGGAGTCGCTCGAGGAACGCGGTTTGTCCCTGGATAATCTGCTCGACCTGAAATACGAGGATGAGGATGATGACTGGGCGGAAAAAGACTCGATCCGACTGGTCAGCCGGAGCGAACTTGCCGACATCATGGACCAGCAAGATGTTGTTCTGAGTTTCTAGGGAGCTAGCGATCATGGCAATGTTACATACAGTCAACAAATCACCCTTTGAACGCAATACACTGGATTCCTGCCTGACTCATGCAAAGCAAGGCAGTTCGGTACTGCTGTTCGAGGATGGCATCTATGGTGTCATCAAGGGCAGCGCATCGATGGGTAAAATCCAGGATGCCCCGGGTATCAATTTTTATGTCCTCGGACCGGATCTCAAGGCCCGCGGCATCAATGAGGATCAAGTCATTGACGGTGTTTCCGTTGTTGATTATGGCGGCTTTGTCGACCTGGTCACCAAGCACGACAACGTCCAATCCTGGCTCTGATTATTTTTATTTAACTGGCGTCATCCACGAGGAGACCAATCATGGGTATCGAAGTAAACGGCAAGACACTTGAAACAGATGAAGAAGGCTACCTGGCCAACCTGAATGAGTGGGAGCCGGAAGTGGCCACCATCATGGCACAGGCCGATGATACCGAACTGTCTGATAATCACTGGGAAGTGATCAACTTCCTGCGCGAGTATTATGAGGAATACCAGATCGCTCCGGCAGTGCGGGTCCTGACCAAGGCCATCGGCAAGAAACTGGGCAAGGACAAGGGCAACAGCAAGTATCTGTACGAACTGTTCCCTTATGGTCCGGCCAAGCAGGCCTGTAAATATGCAGGTCTGCCGAAGCCAACCGGCTGCGTCTAGGCGCAGGTAATGCTTGCAGAGGGGACACCCCCCTGCAAGCCAACCTGTTTCTTCTCAAACACTACCGTAAGGGAGTTCAGAAACATGCCGTTTCTGACAGTGGTTTACGCCTTGCTGTTCTATACGGCCACCGCCATTCTTGTTGGCGGGCTGGCTTACAAGATCCGGCAATACGCGAAAACACCGGCACCGTTGAAAATACCGACCACACCCGCGCCGGTGACACATACCGGCGTGGTACTGCGCATGTTCCGGGAAGTGGCGTTCTTCGAGAGTCTGTTCAAGTCCAACAAGTGGATCTGGATCTTCGGTTATCTGTTTCATTTCGGTATGTTCCTGGTGCTGGCCCGCCATCTCAGGTACTTCACCAACCCGGTATGGTTCTGGGTTGATCTGATCCAGCCGTTTGGACTGTATGCCGCCTTCGCCATGGTCGCCGGTCTGGCGGGATTGTGGGCACGCCGCTTCCTGGTCGACCGGGTGCGCTACATCTCCGCCCTGTCCGACCACCTGATGCTGGCGCTGTTGATGGCGATCGCCCTCACCGGCATGTCGATGGATTACCTCACACATACCGATATCGTCGGGGTGAAGGCATTCTTTCTCGGCCTGATGTATTTCAGCTGGCAACCGCTTCCCGAAGATCCGGTCTTGCTGATACACCTTACGCTGGTTGCCAGCCTGATGATCATCTTTCCGGTCAGCAAGCTGTTGCATGCACCGGGGGTTTTCTTCAGTCCGACCCGCAACCAGGTCGACAATCCGCGTGAACAGCGGCATCTCGCCCCGTGGGCCGCCGAGCTGGAAAAAAACAAGGCGTGAATGACAGGATCAGGAGCTAACCGTGGCTGATTTCGAAACACCGGAACTGAAGGAATACCCCGTCATTCCCCATCTTCACGAGGGGGTGATGGCACACAGCAAGCCCTTTGTCGCCAAGGAAGAGTTCCAGGAGCAACTCGGCTTTCCGGGCGAACTGGTTGATAACTGGGAGCAGGTTGCCCTCGACAAAATGAAGGAGCTGACCGGCAAGTACCGCTCGTTTCAGGTCTTTCTCGACTCCTGCGTCAAATGCGGCGCCTGCACGGACAAGTGCCACTACTACCTCGGCACCACGGATCCGAAAAACATGCCGGTCGCGCGCCAGGATCTGCTGCGCAAGGTCTATCGCCGCAACTTCACCTTTGCGGGCAAATACTTCCCGAAGCTGGTCGGTGCCGCTGATCTTACGAAGGAAGTACTGGATGACTGGTACAGTTATTTTCACCAGTGCTCCCAGTGTCGCCGCTGTTCCGTCTATTGCCCCTACGGGATCGATACTGCGGAAATCTCCATGGCGGCCCGCGAAATCATGGACTCCGTCGGAGTCGGGCAGAAATACTGCAACGAAATCATCGGCAAGGTCTACAAGATCGGCAACAACCTGGGGCTACCGCAGCCGGCGCTGGCGGATACCCTCGAGGGCCTGGAAGAGGATATCGAGGACGATACCGGCGTCACCGTGCGTCTCCCCCTGGATGTAAAAGGCGCCGATGTGCTGGTGGTCACCCCGTCTGCGGACTTCTTTGCCGAACCCCATGTGGACGGCCTGATGGGTTATGCCAAGGTCTTTCACGAGGCCGGCATCAACTGGACCCTGAGTTCTTACGCCAGTGAAGCAGCCAATTTCGGCATGTTCATCGGCAGCTATGAAAACATGCGCAAGTTATCGCTGCGCATCCGCGAAGCCGCCCTGGATCTGGGTGTCAAGCGCATTATCATGGGAGAATGCGGGCACGCCTGGCGCGTGGCATACAGCTTCCTGAACACCCTCGCCGGCCCGTTTGATTTTCTGGATCCGAACTATCCGGTGCCACAGCATATCCTCGAAGTTACCCATGACCTGATCCAGCGTGGTGCCTTGACGCTGGACAAGTCGGCCAATGACGACATGCGCGTGACCTTCCACGATTCCTGCAATGTGGCGCGTGCCTCGCGTATGGGACCGAAACCGGGCGGCCAGTTCACCATCCCGCGGGATGTGATCCGGGCCAGTTGCAACCATTTTTTTGATATGCCGCAAGACACAATTCACGAAGCCACCTATTGTTGTGGAGGCGGCGGTGGTCTGCTGACCGACGATCTGATGGAAGTGCGTGTCAAGGGTGCCTTGCCCCGGATGGAGGCACTGAAACATGTCGTGGAAGAGCACGGCGTTACCCACATGGCGGCGATCTGTGCGATCTGCAAGAGCCAGTTCGCGAAAGTTTTACCCTATTACGGCTTTACCATGGACAGCATCGTAAGTGTGCACCAGTTGGTGAGCAACGCAATCGTCCTGGGCAACAAACAGTAACTACGAGTCCGATCCAGGTGAAACACCCGATCAGATAACAGGAGAACAGGCATGGCAACTTCTCGAGATGACATGGAGACTAAAAATCTGACCTTCCGCAAGTTCAAGGATGGTGAGTACAAGTACCAGCGCAAGGGCGACGACATTTTCAACGAGGACAAGTCCTTCAAATGCCCGACCTACGTGCACCGTACCCCGCCATGCCAGGGCAGTTGTCCGTCTGGCGAAGATATCCGCGGCTGGCTGCAGATCGTCCGCGGCATTGAAAAGCCGACCGGCGATATCAGCATGGAAGAATATGCCTTCCGCCGTTCCACTGATGCCAACCCGTTTCCAGCCATGATGGGCCGGGTCTGCCCGGCACCCTGCGAAGACGGCTGTAACCGCAACAACGTAGAGGACTTCGTCGGCATCAACTCCGTCGAGCAATTCATCGGCGATTCCGCCTACGAGGGAAAATTCAAGTTTGCCGCCCCGGATACGATGAGCGGCAAGAAGGTAGCCATCATCGGCGGTGGTCCGGCCGGCATGGCGGCGGCCTACCAGTTGCGCCGCAAGGGTCACGCCAGTGTCGTCTTCGATGATCACGAGGATCTCGGCGGCATGATGCGCTACGGCATCCCGGGCTATCGTACCCCGCGCGACGTTTTGAATCATGAATGCCAGCGTATCCTGGAAATGGGGCATATCGAAACCCGGCTCGGCATACGGGTCGGCAAGGATATATCCATTGAAGACCTGGAGAAGGAATTTGATGCGATCCTCTGGGCCGTCGGCTGCAAGAGCGGACGCAAACTGCCAGTCCCCGGCTCGGATGCGCCCAACTGCGTTTCGGGCGTCCAGTTTCTGGAAGCCTTCAACAAGGGGACCCTCAAGGTAACCGCCGACCGGGTTGTCTGTGTGGGCGGTGGTGATACCTCCATCGACGTGGTTTCCGTTGCCCGGCGCCTTGGCAAGATCGAGAATCTCAACAAGGAAGTCCTGCCGGAGCAGGTCATCGGCGGCTATGTGGCGCACGACTCGGCGTTTGCAGCAGCCCGCGAGGGTGCGGACGTCACCCTGACTTCCCTGTTCGCCCGGGAAGAGATGACCGCAACCGAGCATGAAGTTATGGACGCCTTGCACGAGGGGGTGAGAATCGACAATGGCGTCATGCCGCTGGAAGTCATCCTCGGTGATGATGGCCGTGCCATTGCGCTCAAAATGGCCAAGTGCGAGATGGTCGATGGACGCCCGGTGCCGGTCGAGGGTAGCGAGTATGAAATCGAATGCGACCTGATCGTTTCCGCTATCGGTCAGGGCGGCGATCTGTCAGCAGGCCTGGAATCACTGGATAACGGCCGGGGACTGATCGATGCCGATGCCTACTACCAGTTGCCGAACCGGGAAGGTCATTTTGCGGCCGGCGATATTATCCGCCCGCACCTGCTGACCACGGCCATCGGCCAGGCCTCCATTGCGGCGGACAGTATTGATCACTATCTGAAACGCGAGGCCCAGAAAAAGCGGCCCAAGGTCGATGTTCACCACTTCGAACTGCTGAAAAAACTGCACGAGGCCAACCTGGATCCCGAAGAATTCAACGCGGATGATCCTGACGAGTTGCGCGGCACCTTCGATGGTAACTGGGCGGTACACAACTACGAAGACCGCTCCAGTGCCGAGATCATCGCATCCGACCGGCTGTTTCTGGGACACTTCCCCTATACACCGCGGAATCTGCGCTCATCCAGCGGTCCTTCCGCGGAGGAAGTACTGGGACACTTCGCGGAACGCGGCGTCGGCCTGACAAGGGAGCAGGCGGTCAATGAGGCGGAGCGCTGCATGAGTTGCGGCATGTGCTTCGAATGCGACAACTGTGTCATCTATTGCCCGCAGGACGCCATTTTCAGGGTCAAGAAGGACCGCGCCACCACCGGCCGCTATGTGGATACGGACTACAACAAGTGTATTGGCTGCCATATCTGTTCCGATGTCTGCCCCACCGGCTACATCGATATGGCAATGGGTGATCACTAGAACTGTAATCTCATGCAAAACATGCTCAAGAAAAACGGCTGGATCCTGACAGTCCTGGTACTGATGTTTCCGCTACTGGCCAGCGCGGACAGTACCCTCCTGCCCGATATCCCGCTGGAGACCAATGGGGTATTCAGTGACACCCAGGGGTGTGTGGAACCGACGGAGGAAATGCGCAGGAATCACATGGAATACATCCTGCACCAGCGCGACGCAACCGTGCACCAGGGTATACGCACCACACAATACAGCCTGGAAGAGTGCATCAACTGCCATGTCAGCGAAGCAGCCGATGCCCCGCGTGTCAGCAGTGACCAGCATTTCTGCAACAGCTGCCACAGCTATGCAGCCGTCAACATCGACTGCTTCGAGTGTCATGCAGACCGGCCGGAATCTGAAGCACCGCCGGATTCCCGGCTGCGGGGCACCCTGCCGCAGCGTGCGGCGACTGCAGCGACACTCGTGACCGAGGAAACCACCCATGACTGAGAACGCGAATCCCGATACTTCCCGGCGTCGCTTTCTTGGTGGCGCGGCATCCGCTGTCGCCGGCCTGGCCGTGGCGCCCGGTGTACTGCTGCACGAGATCGGCCAGGCAAAGCCGGCAGCCGATGCAGTTACCAGCGAGGTACGCTGGGGTATGCTGATTGATACCAACAAGTGCGCAACGGGCTGCGATGCCTGTGTGACGGCCTGTAACGAGGAACATGGCCTGAATGGTTTCGGCCGCCCCGCCACAGATGCGCAGTGGATACGCAAGGTGGAACTCAGGGACAAGCAGACCGGCTATACCCAGACACTGCCACTGCTCTGCCAGCATTGCGAAAAGCCGCCGTGCGTCGATGTCTGCCCAACCGGCGCTTCCTTCAAGCGTGCCGACGGCATCGTGCTGGTCGACAAGCACATCTGCATCGGCTGTCGCTACTGCATGATGGCCTGCCCCTACAAGGCGCGTTCCTTCATCCACGAATCACTGCACGACCAGAAACCCGACACACCGCGTGGCAAGGGTACCGTCGAGTCCTGCACCTTCTGTGTGCACCGGGTGGACCATGGCGAGACACCGGCCTGCGTCGAGGCCTGCAGCGCGGAAAATCACCATGCGCTGGTGTTCGGGGACATGAAAGATCCGGACAGCGAGATTTCCGGACAGCTCAGGAAGTACAACAGTCGCCAGATCCGCGCGGATCTGGAACTCAACACCGGCGTGCGTTACCGGGGGATCTGATGAAACAGGTAGACTTCAGGGAAATTGATGGCGGCAGACCGTTCTACCTGCTGCTCGGATCCATTGGCCTGTTCATATTGGCCGGCCTGGGCGCGGCCTATTACATGGAACATAACGGCCATTATGTGACCGGCATGTCCAACCAGATCGTCTGGGGCACACCGCACGTCTTCGCCGTGTTCCTGATTGTTGCGGCTTCCGGCGCCCTGAATGTAGCCTCGATCAGCTCGGTATTCGGCAAGACACCTTACAAGCCACTGGCTCGCCTGTCCGGCCTGCTGGCCATCGCCCTGCTGGTCGGCGGCCTGGCCATCCTGGTACTCGACCTTGGCCGCCCGGACCGCCTGATCGTCGCGATGACCTACTATAACTTCAAATCGATTTTCGCCTGGAACATTTTCCTGTATATCGGCTTCATGGTAGTCGTCGCCATTTACCTGTGGATGATGATGGAACGGAAGATGAACCGTTACACCCAGCCGGCAGGCATGATGGCATTCATCTGGCGCCTCATCCTGACCACCGGTACCGGTTCCATCTTCGGTTTCCTGGTAGCCCGCGAGGCATATGACACGGCCCTCATGGCGCCCATGTTCATCATTATGTCGTTTTCCTTCGGGCTTGCCATTTTCATTCTGGTACTGATGGCGATGTACGCATGGTCCGACCGCCCGCTGGGCAATGCCATCCTGTTCCGGTTAAAGAACCTGCTGGGTGTTTTCATCGCCGCAGTACTTTACTTTGTGCTCGCCTATCATTTAACCAACCTCTACATCACGGAAACCCATGGAGTGGAGCGCTTCATCCTGCTGGACGGCGGCGTATACACCCGGCTGTTCTGGATCGTGCAGATCGGACTGGGCAGCCTGCTCCCGCTGGCGCTGCTGTACCTCCCGGCCACCGGAAAATCCCGCCTCTGGATCGCCATCTCCTGCCTGCTGGTAATTCTCGGAGGACTGGCGCAGGTATACGTCATCATCATCGGTGGCCAGGCCTATCCGATGGAGCTGTTCCCGGGCAAGGAAATAATCAGCAGTTCCTTCTTCGACGGTGTGGTCGCAGGCTACTCGCCCAGCCTGCCCGAGGTGGTACTCGGCATCGGCGGTGTCGGCCTGGCGCTGGCCGCCGTCGTCGTCGGCACCCGAGTCCTGCGCTTTCTGCCGACCAGTCTTGCAGACGATCAGGTGGATCCACACGCAGCGACCAGGGCAGCCTGAACCGCCAGGTTGTCAGCTCCACCACCCGGGAGTGTGGCTGTGCAACACCCTTCCGACAGCATAAGCCGGCCACCTGACCATCACCGGTCCCTACCATGTCCCGCCTGCTGATCTCGGCAGCCCACAAGTCCTCCGGCAAAACCACCATAACACTCGGTCTGTGCGCCGCGCTGGCACAACGCGGGCTTGGTGTACAGCCGTTCAAAAAAGGGCCGGACTACATCGACCCCATGTGGCTTGGACAAGCCTCCGGAAGACCCTGTCACAACCTGGATTTCTACTGCATGTCGCATGCGGAAATCCTCTCCATGGTGGGTCGCTATTCCAGGCACGCGGATATTTCGCTCATCGAAGGCAACAAGGGCCTTTATGACGGTCTGGACCTCGACGGCAGTAACAGCAATGCTGCGCTGGCAAAACTCACCCACACGCCCGTCATTCTGGTGCTGGATGCCCGCGGGATGACGCGTGGCATCGCCCCCCTGATCCTGGGCAATCAGGCATTTGACCCGGAGATCGAGATTGCCGGTGTGATCCTCAACCAGCTCGGTGGCAGCCGCCACGAAGCCAAGTTGCGTGCCGTTATCGAACACTATACGAATATCCCGGTACTCGGCGGCGTACACCGCAACCGGGAGCTGGAGATTATCGAACGTCATCTGGGACTCATCCCGAGCAATGAAGAGGTCTTGGCATCCACCCGCATCACGCGCATCCGGGATATCATCAACGAGCAGGTTGATATCGCCTCCCTGCTCGCGGCGGCAGGGACATCAGTTTTTTCTTTTGAAACCCTGCCTGCGGACAATCCGCCGGTGGCGGACCGGGTAAGGATCGGTATTGCACGCGATGCGGTCTTCGGCTTCTATTATCCCGATGATCTCGAGGCACTCGAACGTGCCGGTGCCGAGCTGATCACCGTTGATACCCTGCATGACCGGACCCTGCCGGATCTCGATGGCCTGTTTATCGGCGGCGGCTTTCCGGAAAGCCGGATGCAGGACCTCGAGGCAAATCGCGCCCTGCGTGAACAGATCAAAAGCGCAATCATCGCGGGATTGCCGGTCTATGCAGAGTGTGGCGGACTGATGTATCTGTCACGCAGCCTGCGCTGGAAAGACCGGTGTTGCGAAATGGTCGGCATCATCCCGGGAGACAGCGTCATGCACGAACGTCCGCAGGGACGTGGCTATGTGCGTCTGCAGGAAACTGCCATTCTGCCCTGGCGGGGCGGCGGGGGACGTGAAGAGTTTTCTGCCCATGAATTTCATTACTCCAGCCTGGAAAATATTTCCGCATCACTGGATTTTGCCTACCGGGTCGCACGCGGTACCGGAATCGATGGCAGGCATGACGGCATAGTGATTCATAATGTACTTGCCAGCTACAGTCATATGCGTGATACCCGGCAACACCGCTGGGCACGGCGCTTCGTGAATTTTGTCAGACAGCACACGGGCCGGGACAGCAACCCCGCATCCGTCTTATAATACAGTCCGGAAACCGAGGAACAGGCATGATCACCATTACCCCCGCTGCCGCCGAACAAATTCGCCAATCCGCCAAACAGGGCCGGATGGATGGCCTGGCCATGCGTATTGCCGCCACAAAAAATCCGGATGGCACCCTGCATTACGGCATGGGCTTTGACGACAACCAGCTGGATGGCGACCTCCATATAACCTCCGAAGATATCGAAATTGTGGTCTCCGAGTCCAGCATGTCACTTGTCCAGGGCATGACCCTGGATTTCGTCGAACTCGAACCGGGTTCATTCCAGTTCATTTTTCTCAATCCGAATGATCCGGGATTCAAACCACCTGATGAGTTTTGACTTCCGGCATCGGGAATGACTGGACCCGGCACAGGCTGATACTGCAACCACCCGTTACCGGAATTGACCAGGTCATGCCGCGGAGCGCTACAGACAATTCCCCGTTACTGGAAACCAGCAAGCCCGCAGTACGCAGTCGCCTGCTTGTACGGCTGTCCGCCCTGCTGCTGGTCCTGATTTTGCTCGTGGTATTGGCCGTTGCGGGAAGCGTTGCGACCATTAAACCGGAAATCCGCTGGTTCCTCTTCGGCCTGCTGTTGCTTGCCGGTTTCGGATGTGCCATTTCGGTGCTGTCGCTGGTCCAGCATCATCTGCTGGACCCCCTGAGCCATATCAAGAGCTGGGCACGGAACCTGTGTGAACATCGCGACACAGCTCCGTTGCCTGCATCGCTGTATACAGCATGTGCGGAACTCGCCAATGACCTGGAGTACCTGGGTAAAAGTGTTGCATCCTCCGCAAAGACACGGAGTGCGGCTACCAACGTAGTAAACCTGGAAGCAGATTCACTGCAGATACTCTATGAAGTGGTTTCCAGCATCAATACCGCCCATGGTCTGGATGACCTCCTGACCCGATTTCTTTTTACCCTGAAGCGGATCACCCAGGCACGTGCCGCCCTGATCTGGGTGGTTCACAGTCCCGAGCGGGTGGAACTCGCCACGAGCAGCGGGATCGATGAAGCCCTGATCGCACCACAGCGTACCGATGTACGGCGCTGCCTGTATGAGCGCGCGGTGACAGAGGGAAAGATCTGGATCGAGGAAAATATCGACAAGTGTGAAAAGATAGCCGGCAGGCAGTTCTTTGCCGGAGACAGTACCGGTTTTATCTCCATACCGATGCGCTACCGGGGAAAGATCATCGGGGTCATCAACCTGTTCCTCGAACGTGAGCTCATTGCCCGGGTCGATATCATGAAACCGTTATTGACCAGTATCGGCCACCACCTCAGCATTGCTATCGAACGCTGGCGTATTGATGAAGAAACCCACAAGCACCTGATCAATGATGAACGCACCCGTATTGCACATGAGTTGCATGATTCCCTTGCCCAGAGCCTGGCCAGTCTCCGCTATCAGGTGCGCGTACTCGACGAAACCCTGCATCAGGGCGACGAATCCACCACCTGGCAACAACTGGAGCGCATCGAAAACAGCCTTGACGAAGCCAACACCGAGTTACGCGAACTGATCGCGAACTTCCGTGCGCCGGTATCCAAACGCGGCCTGATTGGCGCCATTGAACAGATCGTCAACCAGTTCAGGAATGAAACCCGCATCAGGACCTATCTGCAGAAGGAATGGACCGGTGACAACCTGACCAAGGATGCAGAAATCCAGGTCCTGCGGATAATCCAGGAGGCCCTGTGGAATATCCGCAAGCACAGCCAGGCAAAAACTGTCCGTATCATGCTGCGTCACGGTTACAATAACAAATGCCATATCCTGATTGAGGATGACGGAATCGGTATCAGTGCACAGGTATACGGAGCAGCGGGTGAACACGTGGGTCTCGCCATCATGCGGGAGCGCGCCGCCCGCATCGGCGGCGAACTGCGGGTGGAGAGCGATCCGGGCGAAGGAACCCGTGTAGTTCTCGAATTTGAGGATATTGCATCGGAAGGTGACAAGAAATGGGATTGAACATCATCCTGATCGACGACCATACCCTGTTTCGAGAAGGGCTCGAGAGTCTGTTGAGCCGGCGCAACATCAATATACTCGCTGCCGTCGGCAGCGGCCAGGAAGGCTTGCGCCTTGCGGCGGAACTCAACCCGGATGTCATACTGCTGGACATGCGTATGCCGGAGATGGACGGCATGGACGTGCTGCGGCAATTACGCCAGAACGGCTTCACCAACCCGGTTGTCATGCTCACCACCAGCAGTGATGAACGCGACCTGGTCGAGTCGTTGCGCAGCGGCGCCCAGGGCTACCTGCTGAAGGACATGGAGCCGGACGAACTGGTTCTGGCCTTACGGGATATCGTCGCCGGCAAGACCGTGGTGGCCTCCGATCTTGCGCCGGTGCTGGCACGTGTGGTCCAGGGCGAGGGTATGACAGCAGCCAAGGAAAGTCCGTTCGCCAAACTGACGCCGCGGGAAAACGAGATCCTCGCCCTGCTGGCCGAAGGCCAGAGCAACAAGGTGATCGCGCGCAATCTGGGTATCTCTGACGGAACCGTCAAGCTGCATGTCAAATCCATACTCCGCAAGCTCGGTGTCCATTCCCGTGTCGAGGCGGCCGTAATGGCCGTCGAGCAGGGGGTACGTGCCGGCAAGGGGGATGGCGAGGGGGGGACGGCCTGAAGGACAGACCATGCAGATAAAGCGATTCAGCGAGCTTGTCGCCGAAAGTCTCGCCCATGTCCGGGAGGTATTCCCCTGGGATATAGAGGAAAAACTCGACACGCCGGCAATGCCTCTGCTTGTGGATGTACGGGAGCCGGCGGAATTCAGTGCCATGCACATCAAGGATTCGATTAATGTACCGCGCGGAATTCTCGAGACGGCCTGTGAATATGGCTATGAGGAAACCGTAAGGGAACTGGCTGAGGCACGGGATCGGGAAATCGTCGTGGTGTGTCGCTCGGGTAACCGCAGTGCGCTGGCTGCCTTCACCCTGCAGCTCATGGGATTCCGGAATGTCAGTTCGATGAAAACCGGGCTGCGTGGCTGGAATGACTATGAATTGCCGCTGCACAATGATACGGGCATCATGGTGCCTGTTGATCGTGCCGATGACTTCTTTACCACCCGGTTACGGCCGGACCAGATGGAACCTGGCTAGTCGATCCGGACTCAGAGGTAATGCTTGCGGTCCGCACGCCGGCGCCCGGCCTGCTGAATGACAACACCCTCGACCCGCTCGAGGGTCGCAATCTCGATGGTTTCATGCCCTTCCTGCAGGGTTGTCAGGTAATAGGTATTGTCGCCGTAAATCAACTGGCGGAAAATATACTCGTCGTTGTGGCGTACCAGCACAAATGCCCCGTCCCGAATGACGCCGGACGGGTCAATTATGATGATACTGCCATCCCTGAATTCCGGTGACATGCTGTCACCGACGACCCGCAAGGCAAATAACTCACCGCCGCAATTTCCATCCTGCATGATCGCCGTCCACCAACCTCATGAAGCTGCAAGGGTGTAGTTTACTGCCTGATTGCTGTTCTTTATACCATATATAACATATGGTTATAACAACTATATAAGGTGTCTTGCAGAACTCTTATCCGCTTCCGGATGCGCCTTACACCTTGAAATAATCGCGATACCAGTCAACGAAGCGTGCCACCCCCTCCTCGATTGCGGTGTCCGGCTGGTAACCCACATCCCTGACGAGGTCCGCCACATCCGCATAGGTACCCGGCACATCGCCCGCCTGTAACGGCAGCAGGTTTTTCTCCGCCTTCCTGCCCAGACAATCTTCCAGGACCTCGATGTAGTGCATCAGCTCGACCGGCTGATTATTGCCGATATTGTAAAGTTTGTAGGGTGCGGAACTCGTTGCTGAATCCGGCGCATCCCCGCTCCAGTCCGGATCCGGCTCCGGAATCGTATCGATGACCCGCACTACGCCTTCCACGATATCATCGATATAGGTGAAATCCCGCCGGTGATTTCCGTAGTTGAAAACATCAATTGGTTTGCCCGCGAGGATATTGCGAGTGAACAGGAACAGCGCCATATCCGGCCGGCCCCATGGTCCGTAGACCGTAAAGAAGCGCAGCCCGGTTGTCGGCAACCGGTACAGATGACTGTAGGTATGCGCCATCAGCTCATTGGCCTTCTTGCTGGCTGCATACAGGCTCACGGGATGGTCCACATTATCATGCACCGAGAACGGCATGCGGGTATTCGCCCCGTAGACGGAGCTGCTGGATGCATAGACCAGGTGCTCGACCCCGCCATGCCGGCATCCCTCCAGGATGTTGGTAAATCCCACCAGGTTGGTGTCCACATAGGCATGCGGATTTTCGAGTGAGTAGCGCACACCGGCCTGGGCGGCCAGATTCACGACCCGGTCGGGCCGGTGTTCCGCGAACACCGCCGCAATGCCTGCGCGGTCTTCGAGGTCCATACGGATATCGGTAAAACCCGTGTGATCGGTGATTCGTTTGAGCCGTGCCTGTTTGAGCACAACGTCATAGTAATCATTCAGATTGTCTATACCGATCACCTCATCGCCGCGTTCCAGCAAACGCAGGGACAAAGCCGAACCGATAAAGCCGGCGGCACCGGTTACAAGTACTTTCATGTGTAATTTACACCTTGATGGTTTATGAATTTCTTCAGACAGTCATGGTGGCTACAACCTGCCGTCAACGGCGGTTGCGGGCAGAAGGTATTTTACGTCATACAGAATACCCTCCGGCTTGCAACAGGCGCGCAGACCCGTGGCACCATGCTCCCGAAACTGATGATGTGCAACGGCGACAATGACTGCATCATACGCACCCGGAACCGGACTGGAGACGAGATCGATGCCATATTCCTCCCGCGCCTCCGTGACATCCGCCCACGGGTCATTGACATCGACTTGCACATTATACCCCTGGAGTTCGTTGATGATGTCGATGACACGGGTATTTCTCAGATCGGGGCAGTTTTCCTTGAATGTCAGCCCAAGTACCAGAACCCGGGAGCCGGACACCTGAATCTTGCGGTGCATCATCAGCTTGATGACCTGCTTGGCAACGTAACTGCCCATGCCGTCATTGATACGCCGTCCTGCCAGGATAATTTCCGGGTGATAGCCGATCGCCTGGGCCTTGTGGGTGAGGTAGTAGGGATCCACCCCGATGCAATGCCCGCCCACCAGACCGGGACGAAACGGCAGAAAATTCCACTTGGTACCGGCAGCCTCGAGAACCTCTTCGGTATCGATACCCATTTTGTTGAACAGCAGCGCCAACTCGTTGATCAACGCGATATTCAGGTCACGCTGGGTGTTTTCAATCACCTTGGCGGCTTCCGCGACACGGATGCTGCTGGCCCGGTGCGTCCCCGCGGTTATCACGCTGCGATACAGGGCATCCACGAATTCCGCCACCTCCGGAGTGGAGCCGGAGGTCACTTTAAGGATCGTGGTGACCCGGTGTTCCTTGTCCCCCGGATTGATGCGCTCCGGACTATAACCTGCGAAAAATTCCTTGTTGTACATCAGGCCAGACTCGGCCTCCAGGATAGGTACACAGATTTCTTCCGTCGCGCCGGGATAGACGGTGGATTCGTAGATCACCACGTTCCCCCGGCTAAGGAGTTTTCCGACCATTCGACTGGCACCCTCCAGCAGTGACAGATCGGGGCGATTGTACTGATCGATGGGTGTTGGAACCGTTACAATGTAGACATCACAATCCGCCAGATCATCGGCCCGGTACGTATAGGTCAGGTGCTTTGGCTGCGCGAGTTCTTCCGGCCCGGCTTCACAGGTGGAGTCCTCCCCTGCCTGCAGTTCGGCGACCCGCTCCTCCCTGATATCCAGCCCCATTGTCGGGTACTGCTTGCCGAATTCGATGGCCAGTGGCAGCCCTACATATCCCAGGCCGATGATGCCGATTTTGGAATCCTTGGGGTCGAGCATGGTTGTTATTTCCCTGTGATCTGAGTGCCGGATAGCGTCAGGTGGCTCCGGGTTAAAGCGGCCGTATTCTAACAGATTGAATGATAAATGTATTACCCCGGATCATGCGCACAAGGCCTGATTGACCGACCGGTTCCAGCGCCGTACTATTCGATTAGTACCTGCTTGTCCGGGCGATTAGCTCAGCGGGAGAGCACTGCCTTCACACGGCAGGGGTCACTGGTTCAATCCCAGTATCGCCCACCAATCAAATCAATTGGCTAGCTACCTTTCATAATCTCAGAAATTCTCATTGGCACACTCAGGGTACAATGGGATATTTCTGTGGCTACTATTCGCAGGCGTAACAACACGTACCACGTTCAGATCAGAAAGAAAGGATATTTTCCAATAACCATGTCATTCTCTGAACTGGGGGAATGGGCTCCTCCGGAACATGTTCCTGGATAAGGTCCCATTGTTGGTAGCTCAGCCGTAGCAGCACGTATCCGATTATAAGTGATTTTGTTCAATTGGTGCCTTTGAGACAGGTTCTAGATATTTTTACTCATCCTGCGGTGGCTGAAATGGCGGGCGTTCTAAATCAGTAAACGGGGTCAGTGATGCGCTTGAGATGTTCAGATAACTTAAATCTCCAATTGTCGCCGCATATTTCAGCCAAAACAGCATGATCTGTGCTTCTATTGGTGCATGCATCGGACTGTTGAATGCATGAAACATACGGGGCTGCTCACTATAAACCAGATCTTTGTCTGCAAGTTTCTCATACTTCTCCCACTCTTCCTTATAGTGCATGCCTGCTAATCCATGCCCTGCTTGCGCAAATTCCGGATAGGCAAGCGCATACTCAGAACAGCCCCTCTTCAGGTTGACCTGAATCTTGTCCGAAATCTCGTCCGATATCACTTCCTGTATTTTTTTGCATATGTCTTCCCCTTCCTTGATGCTTCTACAATAAACAAATCCTTTATATGTGCCAGATATTCCTTCTCTGCCTTCTATTGTGCATTTTCGAGTGTTGTCATCTTTAAGTTTTATCTTGTCAAATACTATCATAAGCTTGAAAAGCTCCATGACAGTTCTCGGTTCGACTAAGATCTTGTAGCAGTCAAAACAATATTTTGGAATGACATTAAACTTGTCAAATATCGATAGATGCCGCGTGCAACCACCCGGGTGCTGATTTCTCCATAAATGTGGCGGTTTCCCCCTGAAGAACTCATGAGCATTGTACTTTTTTCCATGCGAAAGTTTAGCTAGAAAACGAATATAATTCTGGAACAACTGTCTCACATTATCATCTGATATCATGGAGCGCCTATCTTTCTACTGTATGACTGCATCACCAAACATACAACTCAGTATACAATGTATTTAATACTGATCTTCATGCACAGTCTAGTGTAGTGTAACGAATAAGCTATACATTAGTGAGTGCGAGTCGAGCGCGATTTACCTTCGCTATAATCTCGTCTACCGGCTTCGTCCACACCAAAGGTTTGGGGTTCTCATTATGGACTTCGATAAATTGCATGATCTTCTTCTCCAGGTCTGACACTGAACTGAACACACCTCGGCGTATCTGTTTTTCCGTAATCAATCCAAAGAATCGCTCGACCAGGATTAGCCATGAAGAGCTTGTCGGTATGAAGTGCAGTGTGACGCGCTTGTTCCGTTTGAGCCAATTTCTTACTTTCTCATGTTTATGGGTAGCGTAGTTATCTACAATGACATGAAGTTCTTTACCACTTGGGGTTTGTTGATCCACTGTCTTTAAGAATCCAAGGAACTCCTGGTGCCTGTGTCGCTGTTTGCACTCACCAATGACTTCACCCGTCAATACATCAAGTGCCGCAAACAATGTTTTTGTACCATGACGTTTGTAATCATGAGTCATTGTCTCTGCGCGCCCTTTTTTTAACGGCAACCCTGGTTGGGTACGATCCAATGCCTGGATTGAGCTTTTCTCATCCACGCAAAAAACAGCGGCATTGTCTGGTGGATTAAGGTAGAGACCTACTACATCTTCCAGCTTCTCAGCAAACTGCGGATCATTACTTATCTTGAACTGACTGATCAGATGTGGCTTGAAGCCACACTCTCTCCAGACTTTCGCAACAAAGTTATGACTGGTTCCCAATATCTCTGCCTTCGTCCGCGTGCTCCAATGGGTTGCATTGGATGGTTTCTCCGTCATTGTCTTCGTGATGATCTTCTGACGAAGCCGCGCCTGTGCCCGAGTATTTTTACCTCCGTGGTTATTGCCTCTCGGCAAGTTCTTTTCTATACCGGGTAATCCATGCTCGGCAAAACGATTCCTCCATCGCCCAGCCATGTGCGAGCTGATCGACATGTGCTCAGCTATTTCACCATTATTCAAGCCATCATCGGCCAGCAGCACTATAGTGAGTCGTTCTTTAAGTCGTACCGGCGTCTTTCCACTGCGACACAGCTGCTCATACTTTTTCCGTTCACTGCGTTGCAAAACAATTGATACAGGTGCTCCCATGGCAGGCTCATTCCAGTTGTGATTACCAGCTGAAATTATACTATATTTGTTGCACTTAATCGTTACACCACACTAGCTTATCATCAGGGGCTACTGTTCGGTGAGCGGGCATTAAAGAGAAGGAATGCTGTTTAAGCATGGTGTTCATATTCTACTGATCAGCATTTGCATTCCTACTGAATCCATCGCCTGAATGCACAGGTATTACTGGTCACCTGCCGGGGACTCGAATCTTCCATCTGCCAGGCTCTGCTGATGCATTCGAATTCCCACACGGTTGAACGATTGCGATATTATCCCAGACAGGGAGAATCAATCAGATGGTATGGACGCCGCCCTCCCTTAACCGGCATCAAAGTGCCATAGTTGAGATGCGAATTTCAACTAAAACAGAGAGGACGGCACCCATGATCAAGATTAGCGTGATAGGTCTGGATTTGGCAAAGAATGTATTTCAGGTTCACGGAATTGATACAGAGGGCGAGGTGATCGTGCGCAAGCAGCTGAAACGTTCACAATTGCGTTAGTTTTTCGCCAGGCTGGCACCGTGTCTGATTGGTATGGAAGCCTGCGGAGGTGCGCACTTCTGGTCGCGGGAATTGACCCGGTTGGGGCATACCGTTCGAATGATGGCGCCGGCCTTTGTCAAACCGTACCTGAAATCGAACAAGAACGACCGCAATGATGCAGAAGCCATCTGTGAAGCGGTACAGCGGCCGAGCATGCGGTTTGTCCAACCCAAGACGCCCGAGCAGCAGGCCGTCTTGCACCTGCATCATGGTCGCCAGCTGTTCGTCCGCCAGCGCGTTGCCCTGAGTAACCATATGCGTGGGGTTCTTTCAGAGTATGGCATTGTCGTGCCACAAGGGGTGAAGGTGCTCTCACGACAGCTACCTGAGATATTGGAAGATGCCGAGAATGCCCTGCCGATGCTGGCTCGCCATTTGCTGATGGAGCTCAAGGTGGGACATGATCAACTGATCGATCGAATTGATCGATTCGAGAAGCAACTAAAGGCTTGGCATGCGAATAGTACCGTGAGCCAGCGGCTGGCCAGCATTCCGGGCATTGGCGTCCTGACGGCAACCGCATTGACTGCGACAGTGGGTGAAGGCCAGGACTTCAAGAATGGCCGACAACTGGCAGCCTATCTGGGTTTGGTACCCCGCCAAGCATCTTCGGGCGGCAAGGACTGGCTATTGGGCATCAGCAAGCGGGGTGACGGTTACCTGC